>ERZ772948.64-NODE-64-length-58315-cov-7.898266_pt1 | contig 58315 bp, 64 predicted proteins | sample MGYA00511945_ERZ772948 | MGnify/ENA primary metagenome ERZ772948 (study PRJEB29015, sample SAMEA2737927) | human oral metagenome | biome: human oral; feature: human-associated habitat; material: dental | place: China | collected 2141 ... | reverse complement strand
ATGGTAAGGCTTATCTATCTAGTGCTATGGATGATGTTGATGGAGACGTTACAGAGCGTTGTACGTGGACAAATCCAGATGAGAGTATAAATGATCAGGAGATTATTTATGGCGTCAAAGACAGCGCTGGAAATGAGTCACAGAGCGTTTTAACTCTACATTACAAAGACCCAGAACCTGCACCTACACCAGAGACGATTGTTATCTATCAACCAAGTGGAGGTGGTGGAAATACTTCTGGGGGCGAAACGCCCCCAAGTACAAGCACAGCGCATGGAACACAATACTTTATGTTCAGTGATGGGTATAACTTGGATTCTGGATACAGTGCGTGCATTGCTGCAGGTGCGGCGTATGGTGCGTATTCATGTGAGCCGATCATGGGTGGTGATGGTTTGTATAAGGGATATAAATTAACGTACTAGAAGGCTGGGGGCGTTTCGCCCCCAAAGGAATCTTTACAAAGAAAGGAGCAAGCGATGAAATATAAAATCAGAGAGACAGTAGATCTGATCATTCGTGCTTCAGCAGGTCTATTATCAAAAGAAAGTAACCAAAGTTTAATGATGTTTGTTGCACAATTTGTAAATAGAGAAAATATTTCAGAGATTGAAGAACCTATTGAAATAAAGAAAAAGATATTGCGTGAATATAGAGTTTCATTAAACGGTGTTACAAGGAATCTAATTTACTTTGAGCCATATCGGATGGGAAAGAATGTATATATCATCGATGTAAATAATCCAAAACATATATTTACAGAGCAAGCAAATCAGCTTTTGGGAGGTTAAACAATGAAGACAAGATTTCCCAAACAGACAGCGATTTTGCTGATAGGTTATTTTCATATAACGAAGGTAGAAGAAAACTACAGGGTGTTTTTCCCAGATGATTGTCCATACGCTGGGCAATTTTTTTATATTCCGGAAGAATATACCAGTATTTATGAGGATCGCTATGAAGTGATTTTAGAAAGAACGTATATGATGCCTGTTTTTTCAATGATAACGAACACCTTTATGGAAATATCCTGGCAAAGATTATGCTTTCAGATTGAAAAATATAACAGCTCAAAAAGGAGCAAGGAGAAAAATGATTATGAAAACTATGAAAAGTATTAAGACAAGAATTATCTTAACTGCAACAGCATTTATCACATTTATGAACATCACACCGGTTCGAGCTGATGGATTGAATATCCAGCCGCTCAAGGACTGGATTACAAGTTATATGGTTCCATTGAAAGATGTTCTCTTATGGGGAGTTCCAACTGTTACCGGTGTTGTTTGTCTTATTATCGGGATACGTTATCTTGATAAAAAGGCAGATGGCGATGAACAGAAACCATATATCATTCAGATAAAACCAGTCTTGATAGCGGCAGCAGTATTGATGGGAGTAGATATTTTCTTGCAGGCTTTCTCTATCGTAAATGGATAAAGAATGATGACAAAATAGAAAGGAGAAGAGAAAGATGGATATTGCAGAGAGTATAGTTAGATGGCTTCTTTGGATACTCGTACATCTTATTCTGAAGGTCACGGATTACGTTTATAAAATAATCTCTTTATTCTTTGGATTACAGCTTAGTGACTTTGATTGGATATGGGACATTTATTGGGTCTTGGTTGCCGGACTGGGAATATTTATAACAGCACGTTTGGTAATGATGTTGGTGCGATCCATGATCGATACGGATGGTGTAAATCATTTGCCTGGGATCAATTTGATAACACGACTAATGATGATCGGATTGATAACGACACTGTTGCCGATTGCAATGCCGATGATGAGTAATGCAGTAGCTGCAGCTTCGACTGCGATTTTAAGAGAAGAAGTGCTGCCTTCCGATATTATCATTGATGCCGGACTGGCAAATTTGAGTGGGGATCTTGGACAATCTAATTCGATCACGGTGGAAGAAGGTAAACATGCCGTAGATGTGATAACACTAAAAAATATCAACGACAAAGTAAACGATAAATATGTTTATTTTGAAAACACAGAAAATCTTTTTTTATCAATGATATTAGGTGGTGGATTGATCTATTGTTTTATCATGGTTGCGATTCAGATTATGCAGCGTATGATGGGGCTATTGATGAAGATCGTTTTGACACCTTATGCAGTATCCGGATTGGTAGATCCGAAAGATAATTCTACATCTTTATGGTTTAGACTATGCATTGCCGATTTTACGACAGCTTACTTCCAGATGCTGCTAATTTGGATCGCTATGTTGGTGGCGACACGACTACCTGATGCGTTTGGTGGAGTTACAAAAGGGATTGCGTTTATTGGTGCGATATTCTCCGTACTTGTTGCACCAAGCGGCATTGCGCAAATGCTGGGTAATGATGTAGGAGCGCAAAGTGGAATGATGATGATGCAACATGCACAAACGATGTCCGGAGTCGCACGGGTTGCCGGTGGATTGCTAAGCGGCGGGGTACACTTTGGTGCTAATTTGCTTGGCAGTGCAGTTGGAACAGGAACAGCCTTGGGTATCTATGGCATAGGCAGAAAGATGGGAGCCAGAACTCTTAATCCCATGAGTTTTGTAAATGGCTTTACCGGTACTTCCAGCGGAGGAGATGGTATTGGCGGCGGTGTTAGTGAGTCAAGTGGTTCATATACTGCCGGAGGTGAGATGCTGAATAAAGAAAATACAAATTCTAACATTATGCAGAATACAGCAGGAGAAAGAGCTGTTGCAGGCAGAGATGGCATCATGCATTATACGGACGGACGTGTAAATCCAAATTATTCAAAAGGATCACAAAGCTTGATGGGTGCCATGGTTGGCAACTATGGTGCAAGATTATACCAAAATGCCGCAAGAAAGCTTTTTGCGGATCCGCAACAGAGACAACAGATGGGCAGTCGAACATTTGCTAGCAAGGTTTCAGAAGGGATATATAGCTATCAAAGAACTTATACAAACTTTCGATCACAACAGAGCAATTCAACAAATATAGATATGAATAAAACAGTATCCACAGATGAATATAAAAACATGTATTAGAAAGAGGTGAGTAGTGAATGAGATTTGTTGCGCCAAGAAATTTTAAGCAGGGGCGACTAATCATGAATCAATATAGAGTATCTGATTTGATCTTATTAGCCGTATGTACTGCTTTTTCTTTTATTTTTACAATTATTTATTTAACAAATGTAGGAAAGGCTGATTTAAGGATCATTGTATTGATCTTGATGCCTGGAATGATTGCATATCTTTTAACGATGCCATGTGGAATCTATCATAACAATCTGTTTTTTTTGATAACATTAATACATTTCTATCGATCTAAAAAAGAATATATTTGGGAAGGGGTGTATAAGGATGATTGCATTCAGACCGAAGATGACACGCTTAGATAAAAAGAAGTTAGCAGCGATCAATCAAAATAAAAGATCCGCTAAACGGATACGAAATAAACTTGCAACGACTTTGAATTGGATGGATGTAAAGAAGGTCACAGAAGATACATTGATCTTAGAAAAGAATAAAGAAGTCGTGTATGTACAAGGAATCAAATTGACACCACATAACATTTTCATTGATGAAATGATCGAGCAGGAACAATGGATCGATAATATACGTTTTTGTCTGAACCAAACGGATACAGAACTATACTTTGGTTTTGTATATTCCCCAGTAAATGTAGATGGTCACATCAATCAATTGTACGAAGCTTTAGGAAATGAAGAAGATGAAACCTGTAAGATGATGATCCAGGATGATAAGGAAAAATTTTATGACTTTGTTAATACGCATAAAGAAAAAGAATTCTTTATCATGATCAGAGACAGAGACCCGAAAGTACTTCATAAAAGGTTGAACGATCTGTATTCAAGATGGTACGGTGCAGGTTTTACACCGAAACAACTTAACCAAAGAGATTTCTATTCATATTTGATGTTTACGTTTGAAAATACACTGATCAATGATTATGTATTTTCAAGAGGTTTGATGTCCTATCTGAATATGGAACTGGAATATGATGCCATCAAAAAGGAATATCATACAGTGGATCATACGACCGATTTTAGAGAATATGGAGAACCTATCTATGATATCCGACAAGATGCAAATCTTATCGAACGATCTAAATTGGCACCTACATACTTTAAAGAATATAAGGATCACTTGGAAATTGGTGATCGCTATGTTAAATGTATTTTAGGCTATGGCTTGCCGCCGGTATATGATCTGGGCATTTTGACAACGTATCTGAATGATCCAAATGTCAAAGTATTTATGACTGCAAGAAGACTGGATATGGATCTATCCACAATGCTGAATAAGGACTATCAAAAGAAATTGGTAAAACTTGATCGTTCAAAAGATGAAACCGAAAAGAATCGATTGCTACAGGATCTGCAATCGCAAAAGGAATACATCAATGATGTCGTGCGTAAAAACGATTTAACGCATAATATCACGATCGTTTTTGAAGTATTTGGCAATTCGCTCAAGGAGATGAATGAACGCTCACAAAAGCTTAAAAACAGGCTGCAAACGGAAGGTTGGAAAGCAATCATGATGGATGGTTTGCAGGCTAATACGTTTAAGGATATAACACCATTGTTCATTCATTCTGAAACAGAACCGATTATCCGAGAAAACTATGGTGTACCTATGACTTCTGAAGGGGTTGCTGGATTATATCCGTTCATCTTTGAAACATTGGATGATCAATATGGATTTCTTCTTGGCGAAGAATTACAGAATGGTGGGATGATCATTTTAGATGCACTATACTATATCCATCATCCCGATGAAGCAAAACGTAATAACCGGGTAAATGCAAATTTCATCGTTGCCGGACGTGCCGGCAGCGGTAAGACGACGGCAATGAATCTGCTGGTAAGAAACTTCATTAAAGAAAAGCTGAAGTTGATATGGATCGATCCTGAAAATAAGAATGCAAAATTGACGAAACACTATAAGGGAACATACATTGATTGGGGCAAGCGTGGTAATATCATCAATCTATTTGACTTGAAACCGATCTCTTTTGACGATGACGATAATGATCCGGAACTGGAAAAGAAGAAATGGGACACAGAACTTGCCATCTTTAATGTCATCGATGATATTAAACAAGTCTTCCAATACCTTTGGGAAAATATATCTGAAGATGAATTATCTCTGATTGGTGATCTGGTCATCATGTCTTACAAGAAAGTAGGTATTACAAAAAATGAGAATGGTGAATGGACTTCATTCAAGTATTTAAAAGCTACAGATATGCCGACTTTCAGTACATTCAACGATGTAATCAAAGAAGCCGTTTCTTATTATGAAAATAAGAAAGAATATGAAACGGATGTGGCAATACTGAGATCGCTTGGCAGAAAGATGTACAGCATCATGAATGAGTGGTCTGTTTATCTGAATGGTCATACAACGATTCAAATTAATGACAGTGAAAGAAGTATTGTTTCGTTTGGCACAAAGAAATTACAGACTGTTTCAGATAACCTTAAAAAAGCGTTATATCACATCATGTTTACTTATTCCTGGTCTTTGTGCTTGGATGAAAAGAATACCTCAGCATTTGTGATCGATGAAGCACATACGATGATATTACAAGGGAAGATTTCTCATTTGGTTGCGCAATTTGTGCGCAGATCCAGAAAGTACAAGAACATCATGGTCATAGCGACACAAGAGCCACGTGATTTCGCTGATGATAGGGTATTGACGGATGGTAAGGCAATCTTTAATAACTCCGTTTATAAGATTATTCTCGGCTTGAATAAGGACGCATGTAATGACCTGAAGAAACTTGAAAATATAAATGAGAATGAAGAGTATTGGATACAGCGTTTCGGACAAGGTGATGCCTTGTTGATGTGCGGTAACAGAAGAATACCGATCCATGTGATTGCAACACATGAAGAACTTGCAGAAATGGGTGCGATGTTCTCGTGAGAAAAGGGAGATCCATACTTTTGTTTTCAGGGATAGGAATTGTATTGATGTTACTATTGCCGGTGATGATCATCCCAGTAATGATCGTTGAAGCACCAAAGATCACATATAATCTGATAAAAGATTGGGTAGTTGGGTGGTTTGACAATTCTGAAGAAAGAGCGAAGGAATGGGTAGAAAACATCTATCCGAGTTTTGAAAGATATTCATCATATACAAAGATCGAATATGCTGAAGCAATCTCCTGTTACTACTACATGGATACAGGTATAAATATTACAGATAAAATATCCATGCAGGATTATATGAATTATTTTGGTGGTACATATGATTTGAATACGGTTTATATGAAACTGTCTGAAGATACCGGATATAGCTTTTCCGAAGAAGCGATTTCAAGAATCGACAGCTTGAAAGGGAAGATTGCCGCATTATCCATGCAAAGCAAAACATTTAAAAATAAAGTGAGTTCTTCATATGGTTCTCCGGTAGCAGAGCCAATCGAAAAAGCGATTGCCTGGGCAACAGACATTGCAAACGATGATATACATGGATATTCACAAACATCCAGATATGGACCCGATTATGATTGCTCTTCATTCGTGAATACGGCAATGGCATATGCAGGGTTCAACGTTCCGATTTCTGCGACATTTACGATGCAGCTGAATTACACCGGTCTTGGAGATTGGATATGGATTCCACGTTCAGAACTTGGTGATATCTCTGTTTACGGTGTTGCTGCCGGCAATACATTATTGAAAAGAGGTGATATATTGCTGAATACACAGACACATACGGAGATCTATCTTGGTGATGGAATGAATATTGGTGCGCATTGGGACTGGGATGGAAGACCTGGTGATTCGTCTGGGACGGAGATCAATATCGCTCCATACTGGGATTCAAACTGGGAAGGTGTTCTTCGTTATATTGGTTCATAACACGCCGGTGGGGCGACACCGTAGGCGTACCTTGGGAAACGCCCTAGAGGCACTGTCACAGAGAAGGAGACGTTAGAAAAGTGAAAAAATCAAAATCAACGATCATATATACAATGATTATTCTGCTTACTTTTATTGCAGCAGGATTATCATGGATGTATATGCAAAATACAAAAAAGGCTGAAAAAATCGAGGAGCAAAAACAGGCTATACAAGAATCAGAGGCTATCGAAGAAGAGGATGATGAAAGTGATCCGGAAGAAGGATATCCGGAAGTCACTTATGGCGGAATGACATTGAATCCGCATGAGAATCCGGCAATCGCTTCCAGTGCTTCATTTATGGCAAGCAAAATAGAGAAATATCCGGAAATGGTGGCATGGATGTTATGGGACACCGGAATCGTCCAAGAAGAAGTGATGCAAAAAGATATGAATTATTATGTTGGACATGCTGCAAATACCGGAACGACACCTAAAGGGCAGCCATTCCTTGATCCATCTTCTGATTATGCTTCGGATCGCATAGTGACCGTATATAGTTATGGTATTGGTGGGGAAGGCAGATTAGGATACTTATCCGATCTTGGCAATCAAGATATCTATGATAAGAATCAAACGTTCCTGATGTTCTATAAAGACTATCTTGATTGGTATCAAGTGGATGCGGTTTTTAATTTAAAATCAGCACCTGGTTTTGATTACAACAAAAAAGATTTCAAAGATAAAAACGATTTTGAAACATGGTATACAATAGCCAAGAATGCATCTACGATCGACTCCAGATTAACAGCAACAAGAAAAAATCACTTCATAGTTTTGGTTGTACAAACTAGCCAAGATGAAAAGACTATCTTGATTGCCAAACGATTGAAACGCTATCCATACAGTGATTATCAAAAATAAAAATCTATCCAGCAGCACACTTAACCATTCAGGTTTCGTGTGCTGCTTTAAATACATGGATGCCTTCGCAGATAAATATCTGCTCCGGCTTCCTTTTTTCATGCAATCTGTTTTAACAAACAGACTGCAAAATAATTTCCGATTTATCTTTCAAAGATCCTTGGCACTCCACGCTTTTCGCATAGACGAGATACAAAACAAGGATACGAGTTTCTGACGAAACTCTATCAAGCAGCTTCCAGATATTATCTGTCGCTGTCCTTTGTTTTTTATCTCTTGGCGTTACGCATTACGAACAAGATTTTATGGGTTGACCCTTGACCTTTTTGAATCCTATGACAGCCAGCTGTCAAGGACGGCGCACTCTGTGCTTGCAAGTTCAAAATGCTCAAGGGCTACGGTACAAGTACCTCGCAAGTCAACCGCATTTCATTTGTCAGGTTCTTCATGCTGCACTTTTCTATGCTTCATTTTGGACGTGCCAAGGATATGGCATTAGAAAGACTGCCACAGAGGCAGAAGAGGAAATTCAAGATGAAACACTACTACAAATTCAGTATCAACTACGAGGACGAGTATGCTATTCACTCAGTCAATCAGGAACTCAAGAAAGGTGATGTAACTGTCATTCCGGTGTACGCGGATGAATTTGCAATCGGTACAGTTGTTGAACCAATCTCCGAGTTGAAAGCACTGACAGAGTGTGGTGAGGTTGAAGATGTTATCACAGTTGTCAACACCAAGCCATACACCGACAAACAGAAAGCACGTATCAAACGTCATCAACTACATTCTCTGATGAAAGAGCGACTTGATGAGTTCAAAGAGATTGATACGTTCCGTAAGATTGCCGAGAAAGACACAAAGTTTAGGGCATTATATGAAGCATATCAGAAAACAGAATTATCAGATGAGGAACTGCTTGCATTCGATGATGTAAGTGAAACGCTTGAAGAAGAGTAAGGAGCGATTGAGTGGGAAGAACAAATCTTCCCACTCATCACTAACGAAAGGAAAAAGGTATGAGTGAAAATTTAAGACCAAGATATTTACAAATCAAAGATGAATTACAAAAATTTTCCGATGAGAACTACGATGAACTCATCAAAGCAATCATCTCTTTTGAACTGTGCGAAGAAAATGAAGTGCTGCTTAACAGGCTGATGAATTTTTATACGAACAATGATGATTGTTATTTGTTAAGTAATGAGTTGCGTGAAAGGTTAGAGTATGAAAAATATAAATATACTCATGCGCATGAAGTGCTAAACCAAACAGCAACAAAACAGGAAACAGAAGTTTTAGAAAATACCTTGCAGGTGATGAAAGGTATTCAAAATTATCTCATAAAAATACAAGATGAATTTGAAATCCAAAATCACTTGTTGACAAGACTGACACAAGCAATCGAAAGGGAAGAATAATGTAACACTGAAAAAATTTCCGACGGACTTCCCGCAAAGCAAGTCAAGATTTTTCCTTGACTTACGCTTTGCGGTGCAGTCAAATACAAGGCTCGCCACTTCACTATTCATTTTATGAAATGCTCGTGGCTCTTCTATTTTTCTTCATACTAATCTTCGCAAAATCGGCTCATTTTAGTATGAAAGCAGGATAAGGAATTTTGTTGTACAAATCTGTACAACAAATTCGGTTTTGGACAATCGGGCGATGCCCGATTTCTCGGCTTTTAATCGGTATTTTTTGTCGGTCTTAAGGTCGGTAATCGTTGTACAACATTTGAGTTTCATTTGTACAACAAAAAAGTGTCATTGTTGTACATTTGTTGTACATGCTGTTGTACAAAAGTTGTACAACTTTTTGTGTTGGAAAAATCGCAGTTTTTAATCAAAAGAAAGGAATTTTAGATAACAGTATGAGCAAGAAAAGTCGCATTGATATACGTGTTGAAGATGAGATCATTTCCATGTTAAACGTATTGGAAAATCAGGAATTGACAGAAAACTTTGTTTCAAAGAAGAGAAGTGAGATCATTATTGACGCAATCAAAACATATTACACGATGCACGCAAACGGAAAAAATCAATCACAATTATCTAACATGATTGATGCACAATTGCGGCAAATCATTGAACCGCTTTTTCAATCACAAGCGGATCTGATTTCCAAATGTTATAGCGTAACGAATAGAAACATATCTATCTATAACGAACAGGAATTAAAAACTTTGCAGTTAATTTTGATGGGAACACAGTTGGAAAACGATGAGGCATATGTAGAAAAACTGTTGAATAAGAATCCGGTTTTTATCAAAGTGATCAACAAAAAAGTTAGCGAAATGCTAAAGGAAAGGGAAAAATAAAAATGAATTTACGTGATATTGAAAACAAATTAAAGAATACGATTGCACAACTTGAAGATGCTGAAAAGCAACTTTCAGATACACATGAAAGAATTCAATTGCTGAAGAAACAACGTGTAGAATTAGAAAAATTTAAAAAGGATTATATGACGTTTGAAGAGAAATTCCGTCAATACGGAAAGAAAAATCGTTCTACAAAAACCGTAAAGACAGTAAAACTATCAACAGAAAGCAATAAGGAAAATGTTAAAGAAGATACGAATAAAGAAACGAAATCCGAAAGTAGTAATACATCGTTTGGTGTAGAAAATATGTTCAATCATTAATCATTTGAAAGAAGGTAAGTTATGAGCGTTATTGTAAATGCCTTCTTTTTTGAGTATGGAAAACATGCACCAAAAAATTCAAATTACAGTGGATTGATGTCCACGAATTCATTGTTTGGAACATGGTTTGAATATACCGGAAGAGAAGATGCAATCAACAATTCTATGAATCAGGATGAGCAGGAACAGCTGCAATCAGATATAGAAATATCTGTTGATAGTGAAGTGATTCAACCGGAAATTCCGGATCTTTTGCAAGGGAGTTTTGCGGATTATACATCACGATTGAATGCAACAAAACGTTCAAATAATGATGATAAGTATTTCACGATGACCAATGAAGGTAAACTTTATACAGAGGCAGAAAAGAACAGGTGGCTGAGAAATTCCAATTCCGCCTTTTCACAAAAAGGTGATATTGCCTGGTCTCTTGTCGTGTCATTGGACAGTTTTGATACTGCCAAAGAATATGGTTTGAATGATCAACGACAATGGGCTGATGTTGCAATCGTTGCATTAAATAAGTCTTTTGAAAAATTGCATTTGAATCCAAACAACATGATCTGGTGGCAGGACTTTCATACAAATACAGCACATCCACACATGCATATCACGTTCTTGGAAAAAGAGAATACTAGGACAAGAGGCAAATTTACCGCAACAGAAATGAAAGCGTTAAAGCGAACATTCATTACTGAAATGGCTGCCAGAAAAACATATTATGAAAAGTATATGGAACGCGCAACGGATGCGTTGAAAGAGATACAGCCGCTTAGAAAAGAGGTCGTTCAAAGTGCAAAGAAATTATCCTATACATCTATGAAGAGCGTACTGAATTTGTACTCACAATTACCAACGACCGGCAGATTGCAATATGATTCAGTACATATGGCACCATATCGAAAACAGTTGGATGACATTGTAGATGATATTTTGAAGATTGATTCCGTGCAGAAAGATTACCGTACTTTTAAAGGAAAAGTTTGTGATTTAGAAGACAATGTGAATAGCCTTGGCTATGAAGAGGTATCAAATCTATGGAAACAACAGGATACAAAATTGCGCAAGCAGATTGCTAACTCGATTCTTGCATCCTTTAAAGAGATCAATAAAACGGATCTAAAGGAATTAAAGAAGATGCGTGTATGGAAAGAAAAAACGAGTCAAGAAATACTGGTTGATGTACACCAAAAATTTATAAAAGATCCGGATATTCCGAGAGAAGAAAAAAACGTATCTGAAGCGATCGTAGCAAATGACTTTGATAAGGCAAGAGAGTTACTTAAGGAAATACACGCTTCAGAAAGAACGGAATTTCTAGAAAATTCAATCACGATACTGGATCCGAAAAGCACTTCCGGAGAGATTTTGAATGCAAAAGAAAAACTTTTTGAAGCGGTCAAGAATAAAACACATTTTGTGAAACGATATACGAACTTTTTAAGATCCGGTATACCGATGAATAAGCAGGTACATCATCAAATATCTCATCGAGTGACACCGATTTTAAAGAGATCTGCCAGAAGCATCATCAAAGCGCAAGGCAAAGAAGTGGAAGAAGAAATAGAAGCGTTCCTGCAGGAAAAGGAACGATTGGCTGCCATCAACCACGAGGAAAAGATAGCGGCACAATTTGCGGAAAGAGGTGGTATTGAAGTATGAAACGTTTGATTTTTGGCGTGATATATAGTGTGCTTGTTGCGGTAATTGAATTTTTCTTAGCAATGCAGCTGGCATATTTTGCATCATTTCATAATGACCTCGCTGCTTATATGCATGCGCCACGTATATGTTGGGATCCCAACATATTGTATTGGCAGGGGAATAAATTATTTTTTAATAAGATCATGATCATAATTGGAATCAGTGTCGCATGTACTTTGCTAAGTTCATTATTTAGATCATCTAGGATCGATAGAGAACGAAAGGCACGAGAGAGAAATATGACGGCTGAAGAAAGGAAATATTTCTCACATATTGCTACACACGCTGAAGCAAAAAAAGGTCTGGTAAGATTACATTTTGATTATAAGGGCATGCTGGATCACATGTATTTTTACAAAGAAAGTTGTTATAAGGATTTAAAATGGTGGATCGGAATTACCAGTCTTGTTGTGCAAATGATCTGCCTTTTTTTAATGATTCCACATGGCATTCAGTGGATCATTCAACAATTTTCACCAGATTACCATCTGCCGGCAGTGGTTGGTACTGTAAGAGGCTTGCTTTGGATAGAAGTAATCTGTATTGGTATTGCAATAGCCTTCAGCATAAAATTTATGCAGCCAAATTATTGGCAAGATCTGAAGGAATATAGAGATCGATCCAAAGAAAACGGAGGAACGATCTTCAATGTGATCAGGGAGTTTTTGCGAATGCTTATACCACATATAAGAGATTATTTTGATTATATATTGAATCCGTTTAGACATTTATACAATAAAATAATCGTTGATCTGAAGATGCCGGATGACAATAAGATCAATGAGCTGAAGGCTTGGGATATTGATAACAAAACTGTCACAAGAAAGGGCGGTGTACCTATCTTGACTTGGCGAAGAGGAGCATGGGTAGATGCTGAAAATAACCATACGATCATTATTGGAACGACCAACGCTGGCAAGACCGTAAGTGTGATCGAAGGCATGATAGAGATTTCTCGGATGTCTGGGCATTCCATGATCATTAATGATCTAAAAGGTGAATTACTAGGACATCATCAGGCAAGCCTGGAACGAGATGGATATAACGTGATTGTTTTAAACTTTGTACATCCGGAGGAGGGCGTATCCTGGAATCCTTTTGGTCTGGTGATCAAACGTTACAGAGAAGCGCAGGAAGCAATGATGAATGGCTTTGCAAGTCAGCAACAAAAGGAATCCTATATCATGAAACGTATGGAGTTGCTGAAGAAAAACAAGATACTATCCGATCTATATGCAAACAGAGATGCATTGGATAAAAAGCTAAAGAAGACATTGGACGAGCCGATTGCGAAGATGGAAAAAGAAATTGAATCCATAAAAGAAGCATTGGTTCAGGAGATATTGAGTGACAGTTTTCCGAAGCCGGACTTTTCTGAAGCATTTGAATTATTAAATGATATTACCCGTGCATTGTGTGAAGAAAAGGATTCAAAGCAACCTTTCTTTTGGCAACAAGCCAAGTCAATCATGGAAGGCATCATCTGTTTCCTTTTGGAATATGAATACATTGATGCAGATGGAAAGCTGCAGCATTTAAATGATGAACAAATCAATTTCCAAAACATCAAGCTTTTAAAAGAAGAGGGATTCAGATACGTACAGGTAAACGGAAGACCACGCTTATTATTGAAGTATTACCTAGACTATTACCGTCTGAAGATTGATAAATCCCGTGGATTCTTAGAAACAATCACAGCGGATAGCTGTGCTGAAGAGACACGTTCCAACGTGTTCCAGACTTTTGATAATCATATGGCATTAGGTACGTTAAATGAAAAAATAGGGAACATGATGTGCCGGACATCATTTGATTTCAATATGATTGCAAAGGAAAAGACGGCGGTATTTATGGTGGTGCATGATGAAAAGAAGACATATTATCCGTTTGTAACACTGTTTGTCAGTCAATTCTATAACGAAGTAGTCAAGACATCCAGAGAGTTTGAGGAGCAGCAATTACCAATACCAGTCGATATCATTTGGGATGAGTTTGGAATCTCGCCGGCTTTAAATGATCCGGATAACATGCTGTCAGCATCACGTTTTAGAGGTGTTAGATGGAATCTTGTTTTGCAGGATTATTCACAACTGAATAAAAACTATGATAAAGACGTTGCCAAAGCGATTCGAAACAACATGTTGAATACGATCTACCTTTTAGGTGGTGATCCGGATACACTAGACTTTGTATCACGCATGTGTGGAAAGACATTGAAATGGAATAAAGAAAGAGGAAGCTTTGATACGGTACCGGTCATTTCTCCGGACAGACTAAGAAGACTTTCTTTATCTGAAGCAGTAATCATTCGACAAAGAAGGAATCCGATCATTACAAGGTACACGCCATATTTTAAATATATTTTTTATAAAAACAGAAAAGGTGTTGCTATTCCTAAGAAGAGCAAGAATACAGCAAAATATAAGATCTTTTCATTATTGGATGATTTTAATCATCGGGGTGATAACCTAACACCGGAATATTTCCAAACACCGGAAGGTGGCATAGCCCAGGAAGTAAATACAAGTGTTTTAGATCAATTGAATCAGCAAAAAATAAATGGTACAAGGAGTTAATGAAATGAAATACATTGAAGAAAAAGCATTAAAGGAACAGTTCTGGAAGAAATATGGATATCGATCAAATATCATTGCCTATCAGTTTGAGTGCAAGGCTAGAACCGGAGGCGTTGATCTATTGACTGTAGAAAAGGTGAAAGATGATAAAGGGTTCCATATTGAATTATGCAGTTTTGAGTTCAAATTAGCAGATATTGATAAGGTATTTTCCCAAGCACATTTAAATTCTGAATTTTGTCATAAGAACTTTGTGGTAGTACCAATGGATAAGAAGAAGGTGATCCTAGACAAATACAGTGATTACTTTAAAAAGTATCCTCATATAGGTTGTATAGGTGTATATCATCCGGAAGAGGAAGGTGGTAAATGGGAGATGTTCCATAAGTGTCGTACAAAAGCGGATGAAGAGTTGAAACAGAACCAGGAAATACTGAAACTTTGTACGAAGATCATTTAAGAATAAAGAAATTGCCGGGATAGTAATCTATCTCGGCATAAGTGTGTATGTTGTTATCAACAAATATATTATATCAAATTTTTCCTAAAATGTTAGATGTTGCAATTTTGTTTGAAATTCGTATGATGAAATTGTAAAAGAAATGCGAAAGGAGACGCATTGTATGAAAGAACATACTATTCATCATCTATGTGTTGCAAGGTATAAGACTGGCATTTAGTTTTCTCTTTATTATTTCAACTGTTTAAGAAAGAAAGGGGAAACTATTATGTTGAAAAAATTTTTTACTTTATTAATATCTGCGATTATGCTTATTTGTGTAAATTCAATACCTGTAAATGCACAAGAAGTAGTAAATAAAGGCATAAGAACTGAAGCTGTTACAATTCGTAGAATAAAAGCAGCACAACTGGTTGTAAGTACATGCTATACTTCAGATCCTGGGAATGGGACTGATGCAATCTCTGGTGCAGATTCAAATAATGTTTTTTCATATTTATTTATTGTATATGAGAATGTTCAAACAATTACATATCACAGTACAATTCGTCAAACAGGAAATTATTGGTTGTCTAATTTACCGAATGGAAATATATTTGTAAAATGGGAATATGAAGTTGATGGAGTAAGAATGTACTTTTGAGAAAATTATGTTAAAGTAAAGAGTTCAATAGAACTCTTTTTAAATAGTGTAGGGGGGATATATGAAGTGTAAAAAGATTGTAGTTTTATTGATTGTTTTTTGTTTAGCGAGTTGTGATGCATCTATAAAATATACGCAAAAGCAAATGTATTCATTTGATGCAGGATTTGACACAGTGATTAGCTATATAGAATGGGTTAAAGATGAAGATACACAGTATCGGGAAAACGGTAATAAAACTTTTGAGATGTTTTCGTACTATAATCAATTATTTGATAGGTTTAATGATTATGAGAATATTAATAATATAAAAAAGATTAATGATAATGCTGGTCAGAATGCTGTACAAGTTAGCCAAGAAATAATTGATATGCTATTAGAAGCGAAATATTTCTATAATATTTCATATGGAAAAATAGACGTGACTGCTGGAAGGATGATTTCTTTATGGCATGATGCAAGGGAAGATGGGATGAAATTGAATGCCGGTGGTAACTTAGGGGATATTCCATTGCAAGAAGAACTAGAAGAAGCAGCAAAGCATAGAGGCTGGGATAAAGTTGATATTAATGATGAGGATAATACGGTTTTTATAAGTGATCCATATCTATCGTTGGATGTTGGAGCTATTGCAAAAGGATATGCAACCCAGAAAGTTGCAGAATATTTGATGTCAACAAAGATTAAAAACGCCGTCATCGATGCTGGAGGAAATCTGAAAGCATTATCAGAAAAATATAATGGAAAAGAATGGGTGACGGGGATAAGAGATCCTAATAATCCGTCGTTGAACGCAGATGAATCCTTACTAGCTGTTCAATATTATGGAGATATGGCAGCTGTAACCAGCGGAGATTATGAAAGGTCATATGTAGCGAAAGATGGAAAAACATATAGTCATATTATTGATCCGGATACTACATATCCTGCTGATAAATATCGATCGGTAACGATTATAACAAAGGATGCTGGGGCAGCTGATTGCTTATCTACGGCGTTATTTTGCTTAGATTATGAAGATAGTTTAAAGGTAATAGAAAGATATAAAAAAGATCATCAAGATACCTTTTTGGAAGTGATATGGGTTGCAAATAAAAATATTCTTTTTGAAACGGAGAATACGATTAGTACAAAGCAATACAATATTGCTTATACAGCAGGACTAAAGGGGAAAATTACAATAGCAAAAGATGATTGATTCTAATAATTTGATTCCTAAAAGTTAAGTTGAACATTCTGCGCCAACGGCTATACAATGTACATATAAGATTTTGGGGTTGATTATCATGCGCTGCTTTAAACAATTGACACAGACCGATAGGGTCAAATTGGAAACTTTATATGAGAAGAAAGTACCAATCAAGGATATAGCAAAGATCTTAAAAGTGCATATATCCACGATATATCGTGAAATAAAGCATGGCAAATATTATAAAAAGGTTGGCAATTCTCATAAAAGAACATACAGCTCTGATCTGGCACAACAACGTCATGAAACAAAGATGCGGTCAAAGGGAGTTGCCAAAAAAATATCAAGAGACCCACGTCTTGCCCGATATATTGAAAACAAGATCGCAGATGATAAGTACAGTCCTGCAGTTGTATTGGGAGAGATCAAACGTAAGAATCTGAAGTTCCGAGAATCAATCTGTGTAACCACTTTGTATAACTACATCGATGCCGGTGTATTTGATAGAGTCACTAACAAAGACTTGATTGTCAAAGGGAAAAGAAAGCGGAAATATAAGAAGGTAAAGAAGAACAAGGGAGCAAAACGGATCGTAGGAACAAGTATTGAGAAACGTCCGGAATACATCTTGACCAGAGATGAATTCGGACATTGGGAGATGGATACCGTCAAAGGAAAGAATACATCCCACAGCAGTATGCTTGTTATGACGGAAAGAAAGACCAGGAAAGAAATCATCGTTAAGTTGAAACATCATTGTGCCGAAGCTGTTGTACAAGCATTAAACAATCTTGAAAAACGATTACAGGGGAAATTCAATATACTCTTCAGAACGATCACCTGTGACAATGGGACAGAGTTTTCCTATGCAGAAAAGATAGAACGATCCTGTACAGATGAAACACAGAAGAGAACGGAATTATATTTTTGTCATCCATATACAAGTTGTGAACGTGGCAGCAATGAAGTTGCAAACAAATTGATCAGAAAGTTTATCCCTAAAGGAACGGAGTTTGATGACTATCCTGAAAGCAAGTTTAAAACGATAGAAGGATGGATCAACAACTACCCAAGAAAACTATTTGATTATCAAACAGCAGAGGAGATGTTCATACAGGAACTTTCTGCAGTTCCCTGAACTGAAGGACATCGTTATTTAACAATACATACATTACTATCCGGAAACAAATCAGATCATTGGATAATGGTCTTTTAAAAGATGTATCAAATTGATAAAATAAACCTGCATGCAATACAGATAACTCTAAAATGTAACAAAACCAAGTTTCTTTCATAGAAAAACAAATATTTCTCTAAAAAATCAAAAAAACTTTGCGATATGTCTTGAAATTTTCCGTAATCGATATTTTTGCAAAAAAGAAGTCGATTGGAAAACTAACAGTTGCGGTGGAGAATGAAATTAGTGAAGAGGATGTTAAATTGCTTGCGGATGCTTCATCAATCTATCTACGTCATCAACTTACAAATCATGGATCGAAACGTGAACAAGCATTTACCTTACTGCTACAAAAGGATGAAGAGAGTCAATCATTAGGACTTCAATTACTACAAGAAACTGGATATCTCGTCAAAGGTACTTACATGCTTGCATATGTTGATACTACAATTGCAAATCGTATTACTGTATTGCGTTCTTTCTTAAGTGAGATACAGAAGAGTGATATAAATCTTTTGGGTGGTATTATGAATGAACAATGTTATCTTTTATTGGCGAGCACAAGGCATATCGATTTGAAACAATACCCAAATATTCATGTTGGATATAGTATGCAGTTTGAAAAACTTCATCATCTTGATGGATATGCAAGACAGGCAGAATATGCTGCTAGTAAGGCAAAGGGAAAAGAGGCAAACTTCCAGAATCTAATTGATTCCTATTTGCATAGCCAGTTAGAAAAACAATTACCACTAGATACATTGGTTGACTTAAAGATACAAAAACTCATTGCGTATGATCGTAAGTATGAGACGAAGTATTACGAGACATTGTGTATGTATGTTAAATCACAATACTCAAAACAGAAGACTGCAGAAGGGCTCTATATTCATCTGAATACCGTTAAGTATCGTCTTCAGCAGATTGAAAAATTATTCGATATTAATTTTGAAAAAGACGAGAAATTGATACGTTTGGCAATGTTAGTGCATCACGTTTAATTTCTTATTGCGTTTGACTTTTCAAATCAGAAAAAAGAAGTATACTATTAATGTGTTAGTTATAGTTAACTAAAGGAGCGTTTATATGAATATTTCAACATTCTTAGTATTAATGGTCGTTGTTGTAATCGTTGCATTCGATATTCGTTATGTAATGAAGAACGGAGTAAGCTCCTGTACTGGAGATTGTAGTTCTGGCTGTCATTCTTCCTGTAGATGGGTAGGAGACATCAAAAAGGCACAACGCAATATCCGTATTCAAAATAAGATTAAGTCCTTGTTAGGATTATCGAAGTAATCTATAAGTCACTAAGGTGGCTTTTTCTTTATAATCAATGTTGTAAATATGCGTACTAGATAATATAAGCGTATTTACAACATTAAATGGAGGCAAAAATGGATTATAAAAAGAAGATACGAGAAAAGATCGAAAAAATGGGTGGATTTATTACAAGTGGTGAACTAGTGAATTCTAATATCCCAACTATATATTTAACTAGAATGGTTGAAGCAGGAGAATTAGTTCGCGAAGAAAGAGGAGTATATCTTTCAATAAAAGGTGATTATGACGAGTATTATTTCTTTCAAAATAAGTATAAAGTTGCAATCTACTCGTATGTATCTGCTTTGTATCTATTTCAATTTACAGATATCATTCCATCAGAATCAGAAGTAACAGTATACAAAGGATATAATGCAAGCCGTATTCAACGTGATAAAAGAGTTCATTATGTGAATAAAGATATATATGAACTAGGTATTACTCAATGTAAAACGACTTATGGAAACAAGGTAAATGTCTATGATTTAGAAAGAACGGTTTGTGATTTTGTGAAAAATAGAAATAAAGTCGAGGCTGAGTTATTTTCGAAAATAATAACAAGATATGCTCGTTATCGTAATAAAGATTTTAATAAGTTGTATACATACGCAGAAAAGATGAATATCTACGATAAAGTGAAAGATATTTTTGGAATTATTGGTATCTAAATGATAATTTTGATTGGTTTCAACTATTTGCTTATTTGTTAATCTAGTTATTTGCTTTCTTGAAAGCTATCATAGATGGGTGTAGGCTATAAGTAGGCGTTTCAACAACAATAATCACCAACCAAAATGATTCATAATTTTTAATGGAGCAAAAGATGAAACAGAATACAAAATTATTACATGGCTATACCGTACTAGATCAATATACTGGTGCTGCCAGTATACCGATTTATCAAACATCCACTTTTCATAATACAGAGTTGTATTGTGATGAACAGAAGTATTTGTACACCCGTTTCTCCAATCCGACGATTGATGCCTTGGAAGATGGTCTAAGATGCATTGAAAACGCAAAGTATGCCTTGAGCTTTAGTTCAGGTATGAGTGCAATATCGAATGTTTTGATGTTGTTAAATGCTGGAGAACATGTCATCCTTCCAAAGGAAGTGTATGGTGGTACTTGTCAATTTGCGACGAAGATTCTACCGCGCTATCAAATTTCAGCTAGTTTTGTGGATATGGCAAATCTTGATGAGATAGAAAATGCGATTACAGATAAGACACGCATGATTTATATTGAGACACCATCCAATCCTTTACTAAAGGTATGTGATGTTCGTGCAATCGTATCCACTGCAAAAAAGAATGGACTGATTGCGGTAGCCGATAACACCTTTATGACAACGCTATTTCAAGATACACTTGCGTTAGGTGTTGATATCGTTGTAGAGAGTGCTACGAAGTTTATCAATGGTCATAGTGATGTGGTGGCTGGTGTTGTTGCGACAAATAATGAAGAATACTATAAACAGTTAGTTTTATTCCGGAAGAACTTTGGTGGTATCTTAGGTGTGCAAGATGCTTGGTTAATTATGCGTGGTATGAAGACGATGGGCTTACGTATGAAACAGTCTTCTGAAAATGCACAGGCAATTGCAGAATTCTTGCACAACCATCCAAAGATCAAACAAGTGTATTATCCAGGTTTAGATTCTCATCCTGGCCATGATATTCATATGTCACAAGCCAAGTGTGGTGGTGCAGTATTATCGTTTTCTCTAGCGAGCAAAGATGATTTGATGTCTTTTACAAGGAAGGTTAAGATTCCAATTCTAGCAGTCAGTCTTGGTGGTGTTGAATCAATTTTATCTCATCCTGCAACGATGTCTCATGCTTGCTTAAGTGTGGAAGAGCGCTTAGAGCAGGGTGTCACCGATGAACTTTTGCGCTTGTCTTGTGGAATCGAGGATATTACAGATTTACTGGAAGACTTTAAGCAAGCACTGGAATAATGGAGAAACATGCATGGTATTTTGTATGCATGATAAGATGTAAATATCAACTTTTGAATCGTTGAATCATTCAACGATTTTTTCGTGGGAAAGACAATAGAACAGTGTACATAGTTAATGGGGGTGGATTATGTTAAATACATTTGTGCTATTAGGGAAGGTGCATTCGTTACCTTTGATACAAGGAACGAATCTTTCAGAGAATCAATCAACGATAGAGATTGAGTGTCAACGTGCATTTACGGACAATGGAGTGATGTCTGACATTTTTACTGTGCGCCTGTGGCGCGGGATTGCGGAATCATGTAAGGCTGCGTGTAAGATTGGAACTGTCATTGCGATTAAGGGAAGAGTGGAAGTGAATCTACAGACGAAAGCGATGGAGTTGATTGCGGAAAAGGTTGAATTTATCCGATAAGTAGAGAATTGAAACACTTCACTATATCTAAAGAAGAGATAACTATGATAAAATAAGGACGTTTGATAAAGTGAGGTATAAAACATGGCATTTGATTCCTTAAGTGACAGACTGAATAAAGCGTTACGTAATGTGGCCGGTAAGGGTACGTTAACGGATAATAACATGGAAGACATGCTGAAAGAAGTGCGTTTAGCATTACTTGAAGCAGATGTAAACTACCGTATTGTAAAAGAATTTTTAGATGAGATTCGTACAAAGTCCAGAGGTGAAGAAGTACTACAGAGTGTAGAACCTGGACAACAGCTCGTTAAGATTGTTCATGATCAAATTATTGAATTACTTGGTACAGAGGAAGCAGGTCTTAACTTTGTAGAAGATGGCATTACAAAGATTATGCTTGTCGGCTTGCAAGGTACAGGTAAGACAACCAGCGTTGCTAAGATTGCACGTATCTGTAAAGAGAAGTTCAATAAGAAGGTATTGTTAATTGCGGCCGACGTGATTCGTCCTGCTGCGATTGACCAGTTACAGACATTAGGTAAGGAAATCGATACTGAGGTATTTACCTTAGGTACTGAGACTCCAGCTGTTGAAACAGTTCGTCAGGGTATGGAATATGCTGAAAAGAATGGTTTCGATACAGTATTTATCGATACTGCTGGTCGTTTACATATCGATGAAGCGTTAATGAATGAGTTAAAGGATATCAATGAACTCGTTCATCCAAATGATATTCTCTTGACAGTCGATGCGATGACTGGTCAAGATATCGTTAACGTAGCGCAAGCCTTTAAGGATGCGTTACCACTAACAGGTTTAGTTGTAACGAAGTTTGATGGTGACTCAAGAGGTGGTGGTGTTCTTTCTGTTAAGAAGATCACAGGCGTTCCTATCAAATTTGTCGGTGAAGGCGAAAAGATGGAAGATATGGATATCTTCCATCCTGATCGTATGGCTGACCGTATTCTTGGAATGGGTGACGTTGTAACACTTGTAGAAAAGGCACAGGAGAAGTTGGACCTTGAAGAAGCCAATAAGATGGCTGAACGTATGCTTGCAGGTCAATTCACAATGGATGACATGTTAAAGCAGTTTGAACAGATTCAAAAGCTAGGTCCTCTTGGAGGCATCATGAAGATGATTCCAGGTATGAACCAATACGCTGGTATGTTAGATGAGGCCAAGGCGAGCGACTCTATGCGTCATATGAAGGCAATTATCCAGTCCATGACATTCGAAGAACGTGCACATCCAGAAAAGATGCGTGGCACAATGAAGAAGCGTGTTGCACGTGGTTCTGGTCGTAGCGTGGATGAAGTCAATAAGTTAATCAACCAATTCGGTAAGATGAAGAAGTTGATGGACTCCATGGGTAACATGCAAAGAAACGGTTCCTTAAACCAAGAAAGTCTTGAGAAGATGATGGGCAATGCTCAGAAGCGTGCAGGTCAAAACTTCCCAAATGGCTTTGGTGGAAGAAATCCATTTAAATTTTAATGGTGTAAAGGTTTTTTACTTGACAGTGAATTTCGAATCAGTATAATAAACATGTAAGAAATAGGAGGTATTTATACCATGGCAGTTAAATTACGTTTAAAGAGAATGGGTGCCAAGAAGGCTCCAAGATATCGTATCGTTGCGGCAGATTCACGTTTTGCTAGAGATGGACGTGAAATTGAAACAATCGGACATATCAATCCAACAACAGAACCTGAAACAGTAGTAGTAAATGAAGAAAAGGCTCTTAATTGGTTAAGAAACGGTGCTCAGCCTTCTGATACAGTTAGAAACATTCTTTCTCGTCAAGGTATCATGAAGAAGTTCCATGATGAGAAGATAGCCGCTAAGAAGAAAGCGTAAGCATCATGGCAGAGCTGGATAAGGTACTTCTAAATTTAGTTAAGCCAATGGTTGAAGACAAGGAATCCTTGGATGTACGTCTGATGCCTAGCTTAGATGATAAAGAAGTTTTGTTACATGTTTATGCGAAAAATGATGATATTGCTCGTCTGATTGGCAGAAAGGGCAGTATGGCAAGTGCATTACGTCAGGTAATGTCTGTTGCTTCTCATAGTAATAACAAGAAAGTAACAATCAAGTTCGAACAGATTTAAGGATGCTATGGCATCCTTTTTTTGAAAACAAAGGAGAAGGAAGATGGCATATATTTGTATTGGCAAAATTATCAATACGCATGGTATCAAAGGCGAAGTAAAGATTGAAAGCTACTCCGACTTTGATGAAGAAAGATATACCAAGGGTAAACAAGTATATATTTGTGTCGATGAGAAGTATCTACCAGTTACGGTAGCTTCCTATCGTAAGCATAAAGGCTTTCCACTTGTATCCTTTGTTGACTTGCAGAATATTAACTTTGTAGAACAGTATAAGGGATGCGAAATCTACATCGATGAAGCGGCCCGTAAAAAACTCAAAAAGGGTGAATACTATCGCAAAGACCTTGTTGGTTTAATAGTAGTGGATGAAGAAGGCATTACAGTAGGTAAAATCATCAGTGTTGAAGAAACACTAGGTGCCCAAAATAATTTACGTCTTCAATTAGAAGACGCAAAAGAAGTACTAATTCCATATATTCCAATGATTGTAAAGAATGTAGATTTAGAAAAGAAAGTGATGACGATTCATCGTATGGGAGGCTTGTTATGAGGATTACTGTATTAACACTATTTCCAGAGATGTATCGTGACTTTGTCAGTACTTCAATCATTGGCCGTGCCATTGAAAGAGGACTGGTTACAGTAGATTTCGTACAGATTCGTGACTTTGCTCATGATCACTATCGCCATGTGGATGATAAGCCATTTGGTGGGGGTCTTGGGCAAGTCATGAAGTGTCAACCAGCATTGGATGCACTCAATTCTGTAAAGACAGAAAATAGCTACAGTATGATGATGTCACCAGCGGGCAATGTCTATAATCAATCCAAAGCAAGACAGTTATCTCAAAAGGATCACTTGATTCTATTGTGTGGTCATTACGAAGGATTTGATGCACGTATTAACAAACATGTAGATGAACTCGTCAGTATCGGTGACTACGTTCTAACGGGTGGAGAAATGGCTTCTATGGTCATCATGGATAGTGTGATTCGTTTACTGAATGGTGTTATCCGTGAAGGCTCTACCGATGATGAATCCCATGAAAATGGATTACTTGAATACCCGCAATACACACAACCTGCAGATTACCAGGGGGATAAGGTGCCGGATATCTTACTCAGTGGTCATCATGCAAAAATTCAAGAGTGGCGTACACAACAATCCCTACTACTTACAAAGACGGTAAGACCAGACCTTTTTGAAAAACATCAGTTTACAGAATATGAAGAAAAAGTCTGGAAGAAACTATGCGAGCAAGAGAGTGAATAGCGCTCTCTTTTTGTATATTTTGAGCTCAGGCAATCGCTTACTCAATCTTCCAAATATCAATCAAAAATCTATTGTAAAAGTAAAAAAGTTCAATTATAATATCGAAGATTTAAGTAGTTGGCTCTAGAAGGGGTTTCATATGAAAACAATCTTAAGAAACGCAACAGTCTTTACACGAAAGGGTTTTGAGAAGATGGATATCGCTATCTCTGGTGATAGACTTCTTGTCCCATTTGGTGTTTCAGACATTGTTCAAAGTGACGACATTGTTTTTAACTTCAACAATAAATATATTTTACCGGGTTTCGTTGATGTACATGTACATTTCCGTGAGCCCGGCTTTTCTTATAAAGAAACGATCGGCACAGGTTCAATGGCGGCTGCACATGGAGGATTCACAACAGTATTTACGATGCCTAACTTAAATCCACCTCCTTGTGATTATGCAAGCCTCAAACAACAACTCGATATCATTGAAAAGGATGCGGTAATCAAAGTAGTGCCTTTTGGTGCTATCACAGAAAATCAAAAAGGTCGTGGTATGTTATCCAAAATGGATGAGATGGCTGACCATGTAGCAGGTTTCTCTGATGATGGTGTTGGTGTACAAGCAGACTTTACGATGGAAGCTGCGATGGTGCAAGTCGCAAGCTTAGGCAAGATTATCTCTGCCCATTGTGAAGATGAAAGCCTCAATACAATTCCATACACTGGTACAACTTCCGCAAGTGAAAGCGTACAAGCCGCAAGAGATATTGAACTATCTGCTAAAACCAGTTGTAAATATCATATTTGTCATGTCTCCGCGAAGGAAACTTTAGATGCGGTAAGAAAAGGAAAGGCAAGAGGAATCGATGTAACTTGCGAAACGGGACCACATTATATTGCCTTTAATGTCGATACAATCAAGCATGAAGGAAACTTCAGAATGAATCCTCCAATCAAGTCTCCAGAGGATCAAAAAGCAATCTTAGAAGCCATCGTCGACGGCACAATCGATATGATTGCGACAGATCATGCACCACATAGCTTAGAAGAAAAGTCGAAAGGCTTTGATAAGTCATCCTTTGGAGTTGTGGGACTAGAAACATCCTTTGCGGTATCTTATACAGAACTTGTAAAGAAGAATGTGATTTCCTTTGAACGACTCGTTGAACTGATGAGTGTCAATCCTAGAAAACGATTTGGTTTAGATGGTGGATATATCGAAAATGGAGAAGTCGCAGATATCTGTGTTGTTGATACAGATGTTAGTTGGCAAGTCAATCCAGAAGAATTCTTTACCAAAGGAAGATCGACGCCGTTTGAGGGTATGCATCTTACAGGAAAAGTCATCGCTACATTTGTAGATGGAAAACTCGTCTATCAAGACGAGAAAGAAAGATAAATCATTGTGGAGGGAAAAGAGTGAGAATCATTGAGAATACAAAAATAGCACTGGATACGTACAAGATGATATTACAACCAACTGGTCCAGAATCTGAGAAGTTAAAAGCTTTAGTACCAGGTCAGTTTATCAATATCAAAATTGAGGGCTTCTATTTACGAAGACCAATCTCCATCGCAGATTGGGACGATGAAAGCCTAATCATCATTTACAAGGTAGTAGGCAAAGGCACAAAGGCATTAAGCCAAATGGAAACAGGAATTGCATTAGATATTCTTTGGCCTTTGGGAAATGGCTACAACCTAACTTGGATTCCTAATTCATCGATATTGATTGGTGGTGGAGTAGGCGTTCCTCCAATGTATGGCTTAGCGAAGAAATTGGTTGAAACGGGAAAGAAGCCAAGAATCATTCTTGGATTTCGAGAGAAAAATCAAGTTTTCTATGATGAAGAATTTAGAAAACTCGGTTTAGAAGTCACAGTGTATACAGAAGATGGTTCCTATGGAGAAAAGGGCTTTGTGACAAATGGGTTTGATCAAGCAGAGTATGTTTGTGCCTGTGGACCTGAACGTATGTTAGAAGCGATTTATCGTAAAGCGCAGGATGGTCAATATAGCTTTGAAGCACGCATGGCATGTGGCTTTGGAGGCTGTATGGGTTGTTCATGCGAAACACTTGTAGGAAATAAGCGTATCTGTAAAGAAGGACCAGTTCTTTTACATAAGGAGTTGTTATGGAAGTAAATACAAAAGTGAATTTAAGTGGGTTAATTCTAGATAATCCAGTGATTCCAGCTAGTGGCACCTTTGGCTTTGGCAAAGAATATGTAGACTTTTATGACATCAATATCTTAGGCTCAATATCCATCAAGGGAACTACTGTTCAAAGACGTAAGGGAAACCCTCAACCTAGAATCGCGGAATGTTATTCTGGATTGATTAACTCTGTAGGTCTTGAAAATCCAGGCATGGAAAATGTAATTCAGAAAGAACTCAAAGATTTAGAGATGATCTATCGAAAACCAGTTATTGCAAATATCAGTGGTTTTTCCGTAGAGGAATATGTAACACTGGCAAAAGAAATGGATAAGGTTGATAACGTTGGTATTATCGAGGTCAATATCAGTTGTCCAAATGTAGACCATGGAGGACTGGCATTTGGTACAAATGCGGATAATGTTAGAGAACTAACAAAGAAAATCAAAGAAGTCACAACAAAACCTATCTATATGAAACTCAGTCCAAACGTAACAGACATCAAAGAAATTGCACGCGCAGCACAAGAAGGTGGTGCAGATGGTATTTCACTCATCAATACACTGATGGGTATGCGCATTGATATCAATCGCAGAAAACCAGTCATCGCCAATAAAAAAGGTGGCTTCTCAGGACCTGCAATCTTTCCAGTTGCGTTAAGGATGGTATATGAAGTTTACGAGGCAACAAATCTTCCAATTATTGGTATTGGTGGTATCTCAAGTGCAGAAGATGTCATTGAGATGATGATGGCAGGGGCTACTGCTGTACAAATTGGAGCCGCAAATCTAATCAATCCTATGGCATGTAAAGAAATCATAGAAGAGCTACCTATAGTTATGAAAAAACTAGGAATTACTTCACTTGATGAAATCATAGGAACTGCACATAAAGACTAGGAAGGAGAATCGTTCACAGATAAATCAAAATTGGGAAAAGACGTTTTATTGAAGTTTCAAGAATCAACAGTAGTGATGAATCATTGATGAAAGGAAATCATAATGGAAATTAGAAATTTAATCAGCATCACAGATTTTTCGGTAGAAGAAATCGATAAAATGATTGGGGTTGCGGGGGATATTATGAAAAACCCTGATAAATACATCGATATTTGTAAGGGGAAGAAACTGGCAACGTTATTCTTTGAACCAAGTACACGTACAAGACTTAGCTTTGAAGCTGCGATGTTAGAGCTTGGAGGTTCTGTATTAGGATTCTCTGAAGCCTCCTCTAGTTCTGCTTCAAAGGGTGAAAGTGTGAGCGATACGATTCGAACTGTAGGTTGTTATGCAGATATCATCGCCATGAGACATCCAAAGGAAGGCGCACCTATCGTAGCCGCAAGACGAACAACAGTACCTATCATCAATGGTGGTGATGGTGGACATCATCATCCAACTCAAACACTAACAGACCTTCTTACCATCACAAGAGAAAAGGGAAGACTCAATAACCTTACAGTAGGCTTGTGTGGTGACTTAAAGTTTGGAAGAACCGTTCACTCCTTAATTGAAGCGATGTTACGCTATGAAAATGTGAAGTTTGTACTCATTGCACCACCAGAATTACGAGTGCCGCAATATATTATTGACATGCTTGAAAAGGCGGGTGCTGCGTATAAGCAGGTAGAAACAATGGAAGCGGTAATGCCTGAGTTAGATATCTTATATATGACAAGAGTACAACGTGAAAGATTCTTCAACGAAGAAGACTATATTCGTTTAAAGGATACCTATATCTTGAATATGGACAAACTTGCAAGTGCAAAGAAAGATATGGCTATCTTACACCCGCTCCCAAGAGTCAACGAGATATCTGTCGAAGTTGATGATGACCCACGTGCTGCCTACTTTAGACAAGCACTTTGTGGCAAATATATCCGTATGGCTCTGATTCTAAATCTTCTCAATATCGTCAAGGAGGTCAAATAATGAATATCGATGGTGTAAAAACAGGAATTGTACTAGATCATATCAAGGCTGGTAAATCCATGGAAATCTACAGCTTATTACAATTAGAAAAGTTGGATTGTTCCGTTGCGATTATTCAAAATGTAGTATCTAGAAAATATGGCAAGAAGGATATTATTAAAATTGATTCCATGATTGATCTGGACTTAGATATTCTTGGCTTTATTGATCCAAATATCACAATCAATAAAGTTGTGGATGGTGTACTGTCTAGTAAAGACCATCTACAACTACCAAAAGAACTTGTAAATGTAATCAAGTGTCAAAATCCAAGATGTATTACATCCGTAGAACGTGAGATACCACATGTATTCTATCTAGCAGATAAAACAAGTGGTAAATACCTCTGCAAGTATTGCGATGTAGAAAGCAAACAGAATAAATAATTGTTTCAAAAAACAAAGATAGTTCACACAGGAAGAGAGCGAATGCTACTCTCTTTTTTTCTGGATTGACGTATAATAGATAAAAAGGGGAATATATATGAAATATACTTCACGTAAAAAAACACCACTAAAGTGGCTGAATTTTCTAAAGTTTATAAGTTTACCAATACAGATTCTGTTTTATATTTATGTATTCGTTAGTATTTTAATGGAATTATTTGGATCAGATATGTTACCGCATTTATTAGCACCTGTTCTAAATATCTATGGCTACGCTGCAAATCATTTAGGTTCTGCTTTTTGGCCAATTCTTTCCATTTTACTGGCATTGATTATCTTGGTTTATTGGGTATTTGAAATTGAAAGAGGACTAATTAAGTGGGAAGGTCTTTCCACAGTATTATGGAATCTTTACTTAGTTGTAATGTATGTCATCTGTGGTGGTGTGATGGTTGGAGCATTAATGTACCTACCACCAAGTACTGTATCTACTGTTGTGATGGGATACCTAGTAAACTTTGGTATTAAAGTACCAGCAAGCTTTGTGTCCTATATTCCATTACTTGTATTTGTGGTTGTATGGCTCATTGCAGGTATTATCTATGTTAGTCTAAATATTATCTACTTTGTACGTCGTAAGGCACTCTTTGCGAAAGACTATAGTGAAGAAGTTGAGGTAGAAAAGGAAATATCTACAGTTGAAGAAGTAAAGACAGAAGAAAAGGTTGAAGAAGAATCAGCCCCAACTGAGACAGTTGAAGAAACACCGAAGGTAGATCCTGTAGAAACAGAAGGATATACACAAGTGATTTCAACTGCAATTGAGAATGATACTGCAGAAGTAAAAGAACCTACTCATAAAGTTTGTAAAGAGTGTGGTTCTGAAGTCTTAGCAGAAGATGCAATCTTCTGTACAAATTGTGGTAAAAAATTAGAGAAATAACAATATCTGCATGCATGTTGTTGAAGTGGTGTAGTAATTAATTGTAGTAATTAATGGGGAGATAAAAAGATAGCAGTATCTTATGTATTGCAGTTAATAAAAGATATGGAGATTAAAAGAAACAATATTAGTTTAGCTTTAAGTAGACATAATTGAGTAACCAGCCATTGAATATAAAACTAAAAAGGTGGCAATTTATGGAACTAATTGACATATTTAAATCTGAAAAAAAGAATGTTATATACTGTATTATTCTAAATATGATCGCTGCAATATTTTCCGTTGCGGCATCTTTATCGTTAACGTTATTTGTACAAAGAATAATAGAGGGAAAGTATATAGAAGCAATGTATATGATTTTATTAAATTTAGGATTATATATAGTTGCATATTCTTTTAACTATATTTATTTAATCAAAAAAAATAAAGCAAAGATGTTAGGTACTTTAAAATACCGAAAATATATTACACAGATAATAAGAAACTCAGAATCTAAGATAAAAGAAAGTGAATATATTTCAAAACTAAATAACGATGGAAATCAAGTTGAAAACGCAATAGAATTAATTTTTAATTTAATTGATGCAATTTTATATGTTATTTCAGCTTTTGTTGGATTAATTATATTGCATTGGGGAATTGCAATAGCAAGTTTAGTGATTTTTTCCTTAAACCTTGTATTACCGAGATTATTAAAGAAAAAATCAGAAGAAAACGAAAGGTTAAGATCGCAAAACTCAGAAAATTATTTAAGGAACTTAACCGACTTTTTAGAAGGATATTCTGTATGGAATTTATATAATAAAAAAGGGATGCTAACTGGGTTGTTAGATAAAGAAAATCTGATATATGAACAGAAGAAAAATAAGATAAACAATACTACAAGTCTAATTGAGACTATCCCAAGTTTTGGGAGCTTAATAGGACAAGACTCGCTAATGCTTTTTGCAATAGTATTAATATATTTTAAGATTGTTATACCAGGTGTGATATTATCAGTGGGAAATTTGTCGGGAATGTTATTTTCTCATTTATCAAAATTCATAAAGAATATAGTAAAAGTTAAAGGGATAAACAGATTAGTAAAAGATAATTGTGTTCTATTTGAGAAAATTGATGAAAGCTTAAAAGAAGTAGAAAATTATGATATCAAAATAAAAAACCTTAGTTTTTCATATGGAGAAAAAAAGGTATTAAACAATATTAATCTAGAATTTAAGTTTGGGAAAAAATATATCATAACCGGTCCATCAGGGACGGGAAAGACAACATTATTTAATTTATTGACTAAAAGCATAGAAAATTATTCAGGAGAGATTTATTTGGGTGACCAGAACTATAAAAATTTAAATGCGTATACTATACATAAGTTAATTGGATATGTAACTCAAAAAACACATATATTTAATGCTAGTCTAAAAGATAATATTACATTATTTGATAATGGACACTCTGAGATACAATATAAGAAAGCAATTGAAAATAGCCAGGTTAACGAATTTATAATTGACGATGACCAGATGATTGAAAAAAACGGAAATAATTTATCTGGCGGTCAAAATCAAAGGATAGCAATTGCCAGAGAGATTATCCATGGTCATAAAATCATTTTATTTGATGAATCTACAAATGCATTAGATAAAGCAAAGAATTTAGAGATGATAAAATACTTAACATCCCTAGACCAAACAGTTATATTTATAGCTCATCATGTAGACAATAATATAATAAATTATTTTGATCATATCATTGATTTTGAAAATGGCGTCATACAGGCAAAATGCGTTTTAAATTATTTGAAAAGTGAATCTCCTAAGTTTTGAGTAAACTTGGGAGGCTTATTTTAAATATAGTAAATCATCAATTCTTTAGCGATGCGAAGTATCTTTCGAGATACATCTTATGTGCAACAGCAGTAATGATGTTATTTAACATTGGATGCTTGTCATCATGAAGGGAAGGTGTTTCACTTTGTTCATGATGATAGAAAGAGGATAGCGTATTCATAAGGGATTCACTGCAATATTGATGTAGTTCCTCAGTTGTATCATTTCCTTGTTGGAATTCATGCAGTGCTAAACGAATGTTTTCAATTGATAATACAGTCTTTGCACAAACAATAAATAGCAAGATTGATATTTGATCACGTGTATAGGTTTTCTTATTTACGCGGTCAAAGAGCTTTTGCTTTGCATAGTTTGAAATCATCGAAGGAGTAACCTGCATCTCAGGAAACTCAACGAAGTAGCTATTGATGAATTTTGCGACCTGTTCAAGATAGAGACCAACATCAGGAATCTCGTTATACGTAGGCAAACGAAATTCATGAAGAGTACTTTCAATTTTTGTGTTTGTTTTCATAATTTAAGTGTATACATAAGTGAAGAACTCGTCAACGTTTTACTATAACTCTTGACGGGTTTTTAAATAACCGATAATATGTATATAGGTTAATGAAAAACCGATAATAAGTTTTTGAGAACGGAGGTACTGATATATGACATATAAAGATATGACAATCAGCCATGAAAAAGAAATATTTGTATTTCGTATCAAGGATTTTTGGAGTGCGGTAACACACTTTATAGGAATGGTGGCTGCGATTATTGGTATGCCAATTCTACTCATTAAAGCAGCTTCTTATCAAGCATCATTTCTTTCGATGATTAGCTTTATGATTTTTATGTTAAGTATGATTTTATTGTATGGAGCCTCTGCAAGCTATCACAGCTTCCATGTATCAAATCGAGTGGATATGATTCTAAAGAAGATTGATCATTCTTCCATCTTTATTTTAATTGCTGGAAGCTATACACCTATCTGTTTAACAGCGTTAAAGGATACTGTAGGGCAAATGTTATTGACGATGATTTGGATTATCGCAATTGCAGGAATTGTCTTTAAGGTATTTTGGGTAACTTGCCCTAAGTGGGTATCCTCAGTGATGTATTCGCTTATGGGTTGGCTTTGTATTATGTTTTTACCACAGATACTAAGTGCAGTATCGTTACAGGCATTTGTGTGGCTACTGGCAGGTGGAATTGCCTATACGATAGGTGCAGTTATTTATGCATTGAAACCAAAGCTTTTATCTAGTCAATCATTTGGCAATCATGAGATCTTTCACTGTTTTGTGTTACTAGGAAGTCTTTGCCACTATATCTTTGTCTTAAACTATCTGACAATGTTTCATTAAAGTGTATTTATGTGCACAACAATAATCCTCCTGACAGTTACGATAATGCCAGGAGGATTTCTTTATGAAACAGAAAACATTACATACTGCATTACGCGAGTTTGCTTACGAACAATATCACAGTGAGAACAATCATCTAAGTCCAGAACAATGGGTAGCTCTTTTGAATGGATATTACTACAACAAGGAAGCGGCAATGCTTGCAAGTCAGATTGGATTAAACGAAGTGGATGTACAGATTTGGTATTGTCGTTTTGCCCTAGCAGTGACTGCGTATGCTCTCAAGCTTTGTAACAAAGCCAAGCAAAAAGCATACTTCCGTTTAACACCACAGAAGCATGTCACAACATCTATTCCAGTATTTCTTGTAAATTGAGTATAATAAGACAAGAATAGGAGAACTTTATGGAAATTCGTTTTGAAGAAAATGGTGCAAAAGCCTATAACGACGAAGGCAAAGAAGTGGGTCTTTGCGAGTATTATGAAAAGGATGGAAAGTGGGTATTAAACCACACGGTTGTTGATCCATCCATGAAGGGACAGGGCATTGCTGGTAAGCTTTTAGATTGCGTATTAGAACACGCAAGAGAAAAGAAGGTAAAGATTGTACCTGAATGTTCTTATGTAGCACATGCATTTGAAAAGAATCCTGCATTAAAAGAAGAATTTGAATAAAAATAAGGTCCTGATAATGAAGTGAACCCAATTTGGGTTCACTTCATAAAGGACCTTATCGCATTTTTGCGGCTAATTTTCTGGCTTCTTTTTCACCGAGCCAAGTTAAAGAACCATCTTCTAAACGCTTCATGATAATCGCAACACCATGAGGATCATCTTCCAGATGACCGAGAATTGTTATAAAATCGTCATGTCGTTGAGATGGAATTTCAGCTTCATTGTAAATGACACAATATCCTTGGCCAAGCTGTGGCATTGGCACTTCAACAAGTTCACGTTTACCGTTATATGGATCGTCTAAAGACTCTCGAATGACTTTATTTGTTTCGTAAAATACCGCATCCATTACGTACTCTGAAGTGTGATCAATATCAACATTTTTCTTCGTATCATCTGTATAATAAGTACGTAGAACAAGGTTGCCGACAACGACCAATGGGTTGTTGGTGCCATATAAGGCAACTGTCGCTACGCGATGATGTAGGTAATCAAATGGGTAAATGAGCTTTTGTTCGTTCATTTTGCCATCTCCTTTATTCAATATAATATCCTTGATAACTATATTTCGCAAGCATCAGCTAAAAGGATTGGAGGAAATTAAAAATATGAAAATTCAAATCTTGCCACTTGTGAAAGGAGCACAGAAAGCTACGGGCTTAACTGTCATCATTGATGTATTTCGTGCATTTAGTTTAGAAGCGTATATGTACACAAGTGGCGCAAAGAAAGTAATACCTGTTAAGACAGTAGAAGACGCATTAGCACTCAAGAAAGAGAATCCATCTTACATCCTTGTTGGTGAAAGAAAGGGTATTAAGGTTGAGGGTTTTGACTATGGTAATTCACCAAGCGAGTTTGTAGGAGTTGACTTAAGTGGAAAGACATTAATTCATACGACCAGTGCAGGTGTATTAGGATTAGCTTCTGCAGTGAGTGCAAGCCAGATTGTAACAGGAGCCCTTGTTAATGCGAAGGCAACTGCAAAATACATTCTTGAACAAAATCCAGAGGTCGTATCAATTGTACCGATGGGATGGGAAGGAAAGATTGAGACGGAAGAGGATGCCTTATGTGCAGACTATCTAAAGGCTCTATTAGAAAATCGTACTCTCGATGACCTACAAGAGCGAGTTGACCTTCTAAAACAACAAGAAGGTGCCAAGTTCTTTGATTCAAACAAACCACAATTTCCAGAAGAAGATTTCTGGCTATGTACAAAGGTTGATATCATAAGTGGTGTTAATGTCATTTCTAAGGACGGCAATCAAATTCAAAGTGAGTGGGTAAAGTATGAATAATCAAAAGAAATATTTCTTCTTTGATATTGATGGCACACTAACAGATGATGCAACACATCGCATTGTACTAAGTGCCAAAGCTGCACTACATCAATTAGAAAAGAATGGTCATTTCGTATCTATCGCAACTGGTAGAGCACACTACAAGACAGTTTCGTTTACAAATCAGATAGGTATTCATAATATCGTATGTGCAGGTGGTGGTTGCTTGGAGTATCAACATCAAATTATTAAAAATGAACCACTTCCATTTGAAAAAGTACAGGGACTATTAAAATATGCGGACAAAGAGAATATTGGCTGGCTTTTGATGCTAGATGATAGTGATAAAGTATACATGCGTGACTATCGCTTCCTTGAACAAGCGGGTCTACGAAAGGAACTTACAACCTACATCTATGATCCACGTTTAGATTACACAAAAGAGAAAAATATCCTTAAGGTATATCTCGCATTTGATGATGCGTATGAACAGGGAAATCCATGGGTAGAGGCGATTGGTCATTTACGTATGACTAAAACCTACTGTGTATTTCAGCATGATAAGAAAAAAGATGGAATTTTAGATATGTTGAAGTATTTACATGCAGATTCAAGCGATGTAGTAGTGTTTGGAGATGGAAAAAATGATATAGTTATGTTTGATAAAAGATGGACTTCCATCGCCATGGGAAATGCATATCCGCCATTAAAGGAACTCGCAGACTATGTGACGGATTTGAATGTCAATGATGGAATCTATAAAGCATGTGTCCACTTTGGATGGATAACGGAGGATAAGCGATGAATTTAACAGTTCCTAATTTAACCATTGCATGCATGATTGTTTCATGTGTGATTGCGTTTGGTTTACCAATTCTTTTAGCGCTTTATTTCCACAAGAAGAAGGGTGAGTTTATTCCAATGATTGTGGGTATTGCAGTGATGTTTGTGTTTGTATTTACACTAGAAGCGGCAGTCAATCAAACAATCTTTAAGAGCGCAATTGGAGAAACAATTCGCAATAACAAGATTTTATATGCGGTCTATGGTGGTCTAATGGCTGCTGTATTCGAAGAATGTGGAAGATGGATTGCATATCGTACGATATTAAAGAATCGTATGGGGAATGATTCTAACGCACTTATGTATGGTGTGGGTCATGGTGGATGCGAGGCAATCATGATTGTAGGTTTCATGATGTTAAACTACATTACAATTTCTATCATGATGAACAAGGGCACAATTGGTGAAACGCTCAGTCAATTGGATTCTGCTACACTTGCCAAGATGCAGTTAGCGATGCAGACGCTGTCTACGACACCATCTTATGTATTCTTATTAAGTGGTGTAGAACGTATTTCTGCTTTGATGGCACAAGTTTCCTTATCTGTACTTGTTTGGTTTGCGGTGAAGTTTAAACATAAGAAATATTTCTTCCTTGCGCTACTGTTCCATTTCGTTATGGATGCAGGAACTGTTCTCTTACGTAGTCAGATTGATAGTATTATTCTAGTAGAAGTATTTATCTTTGTTGTGGCCGCAATGATTGTCTTTGTGGCATATAACGTTTGGTGTCATTTCCATACAACTTCTATAAAGAAATAAAATCTTGCGAAGAATCGTAGCTTATGGTATCATTTAACGGCACATGTAGTGCGTCACTGTTCCGCTGATATAATTTAAGTTCATGAGCAGCTGATTAATCGTAAGAGGAGAAAAGAAAATGAAGTTGAATTTAGTAGAAAAGATTACAAAGAGTCAGCTACGTACAGATGTTCCTGATTTCAAGTCGGGTGACACAGTTAAGGTTAACGTACGTATTAAGGAAGGTCAGAAGACACGTATTCAGGCTTATGAAGGTGTTGTAGTGGATCGTTCTAACGGTGGTATTGGCGCAACATTCACAGTTCGTAAGATTTCCAACGGTGTAGGTGTACAGAGAACATTCCCAGTTCATTCACCAATCATTGAAAAGATTGAAGTAGTTCGTTACGGTAAGGTTCGTAGAGCTAAGCTCGGCTACCTCAAGGGATTATCTGCTAAGAACGCTCGTATCAAGGAAGATCGTCGTAAGTAGTCTACAAAGAGAGAGAAATTATTCTCTCTTTTTTTGATATAATACTCAATGGTAGGTACATGATATGAATACGGATATGAATAAAGATCAAGAAATGCTTGATGAAACAAGAGTTATGGAACGATTGACAGATGAGACAACTGTCATCGATATGGGAAAAATTAGAAATGAACAAAACCAACCAAAGAAGAAAGATGACAAGGAAGAAAGTACGATTTTTTCGTTCTTTAAAGAAGTGTTTATTTCTCTTGCGGTGGTATTAATTATTGTGAACTTTGTGGTTAGACCAATTCAGGTAAAAGGAAGCTCCATGTATAACACATTAGAAGATGGTTATTTTGGCGTTTCTGATTTAATTGGCTATCGCTTAACAGGGTTAAAGCGTTTTGATATTGTCATTGTTTATCTAGCAGAGAAAAAAGAATATCTCATCAAGCGTGTCATTGGCTTGCCTGGTGAGACAGTTGAATATCGTAATAACCATCTCTATATAAATGGAGAACCAGTAGAAGAGCCATTCTTAGATGCGTCTTATACAAGTACATATCCTGGAACATTCACCGGTGATTTTAAGACAGAGAAGCTTGGAGAGGATGAATACTTCTGTATGGGAGATAATCGTCCACATTCTTCTGACTCACGTTACTATGGTGCATTTCACAAGTCCGATATTGTATCCAAGGGTGTGTTTATAATCTATCCATTTAAGGCATTTGGAGTATACACATGGTAAAGATTCAGTGGTATCCGGGACATATGGAAAAAGCCCGTCGTGAAATGACGGAGCGCTTAAAGTCGGTTGATATGTTGATAGAGCTACGGGATGCTAGAATTCCTGAGGCATCTGTCAATCCAATGTTAAAGCAGATGGCACAGGGCAAACCTCGTTTAATCGTTTTATCAAAGATTGATATGGCAGATCCAGTTCAGACAAAGAAGTGGGTAGAATATCTAAGCCAAGGTGAGAATGCATGTCTAGCTTTAGATTTAATGAGAGATTCACGGTGTGGTAAAAAGATTATCCGTGAAGCAATCAAGCTCATGGAAGAAAAGCGTCAGAAACAGATTGCAAGAGGAATACGCCCACGTGCAGTTCGTGCGATGGCTTGTGGTATCCCTAACGTTGGTAAGTCGACGATGATCAACCGTATTAACGGTAAGAACTCATTAAAGGCAGCAGATAAGCCAGGTGTAACACGTTCCTTAACTTGGTTACACGCAGATTCAAACTTAGATTTATTAGATACACCAGGTGTACTATGGCCAAAGTTTGATGATGAAAAGACAGGTTCCTTACTTGCGGCACTCGGTTCTATCAATGATGATATCTTAGACCGTAAAATGGTAGCTATGGATGCCATTCACTATATTCAAGATCTTTATCCAAATCTATTGGAAGAAATCTATGATAGTGGTGAAGTCAATCCAAATGGCATGTTAAAGGCGATTGCGAAAAAGAGAAACTTACTCAAAGCAGATAGTGAATTAGATGTAAAGCGTGCTGCGGAGTTATTCTTAACAGAACTACGCCATGGGAAATTGGGTAGATTAACATTGGAGAGAGTTGATGAAGAACCAAAAAATCTGTCCGAATGAATATGAACATCAATATTGGCCACTTGAGAAATTGATTGTCGGTATTGATGAAGCAGGACGTGGACCGCTAGCTGGACCATTAACAGTTGCGGGTGTTGTCTTTCCAATAGGATATGAAAACCCAGATATCTATGATTCCAAATCTATCAGCGAAAAGAAGCGTAATGCACTATTTGAACAGATTCAAGAGGATGCACTATGGTTTGAAATCATTCAGGTATCACCGGAAGATATTGATAAGTACAATATCTATCGTGCAGATCAGCTCGCAATGGAACAAATCGCCATCCATTCTGACGCAGAAATCGTATTAACAGATGCGATGCCATTAATAATTGAGGGAAAAGAAATCATCCCACTTGTAAAGGGTGATCAAAAATCCATCTCTATCGCAGCTGCAAGTATCCTTGCGAAAGTTACAAGAGATCGTGTGATGTTGGAATACGATAAAGAATATCCAGAGTATGGCTTTGCCAAGCATAAAGGTTATCCAACCAAGCAACATATGGAAGCCTTACATACCTATGGGGTAACCAAGATTCATCGTAAGAGTTTTGGTCCTGTACGGGAAGAATACATGAAGATGAAATTGTTCTAGGGAATAAACAAGAAACTCTTCTATAAATAGGTAGGAGAGTTTTTATATGGACAAAAGAAAAAAATTAGCTACACTATCAGTAATGTACCAAGGAGATTGGGATACGATTGCGAAAGCTTTACAAGATGATATACAAGCAATTGACATTCCAATCAAAGACTCGTATATTACAATTTACGACAGTGAGTATCCCGATAGTTTACGAAAATTACGCTTTCCTCCATGGGTATTATTTTATAGTGGAGATATTTCATTATTGCGTAAGCCAATGTTAACGATCATCGGCAGTCGACAAATGACTGATTATGCAAAGTGGTTAGTTGAAGAAAGCGTAATGAACTTAAAAGAACGTTTTGTGTTAGTTTCTGGACTTGCCAAAGGGGTTGATGGTTATGTACATACCATGGCAATACAAGGTGGTCATACGATTGCGGTTATCGGTAGTGGCTTAGATATTCACTATCCATATGAAAACGAGCATCTCTATCAACAGTTACAAAAGACAGATTTAATATTAAGTGAATATCCATCTGGTACAGGTGTACGCAAGCATCACTTCCCATGGCGTAATCGTATTTTAGCGGCGCTTGGAGAAAGTGTGATTGTGATTGCGGCAAAGATACGTTCAGGTACGATGTGCACTGTAAATGAAGCCATCGCATTAGATAAGGATATCTATGTATTTCCTCATCTATATCGCAGTGAACAGGGGATGGGTTGTAACAAATTAATTGCGGATGGAGCACAGATTTTATACGATACGATACAGATAAAAGAGATGATTCCGAAAAAAGATGATTGAAAAATCAGAATTTTTCGGCTATTCTTGGAAAAGAATTTTGCACAAGGAGGAACTAACATGAAAAACTTAGTGATTGTGGAGTCACCATCAAAGTCAAAGACGATTGGAAAGTACTTAGGAAAAGACTATACTGTTGTTTCAAGTAAGGGACATATTCGAGATCTAGCGACTAGAGGAAAAGAGGGTCTTGGTGTTGATGTTGAAAATGATTTTGCACCAACCTATGAGATATCAAAGGATAAAAAAGAAACAGTAAAAGAACTACGCGAAGAAGCTGCCAAAGCAAAGCGTGTATATCTAGCAACCGACCCAGACCGTGAAGGGGAAGCTATTAGTTGGCATCTAGCCCAAGAGTTAGGACTAGCTGAAGAAGCAATCGATCGTGTTACGTTCCATGAAATTACAAAAAATGCAGTACAAGAAGCGTTCCAATCTCCACGTGCAATTGATATGGACCTTGTACACTCCCAAGAAACAAGACGTATCTTAGACCGTATTATCGGCTTTAAGTTATCAAAACTATTACATAATAAGATTCGCTCCAAGTCTGCTGGTCGCGTACAATCAGTAGCGTTGAAGTTAGTTGTTGAACGCGAAAAAGAAATCCAAGCATTCATTCCAGAAGAATACTGGACATTAGATGCAAAGTTTCACAAGGATAAGATCAATTTCTCAGCAAGCCTTGCAAAGATCAATGGAAAAAAAGCAGAATTAAAAACACAAGAAGAAGCCCAGAAAGCATATGATGCATGTCAGGGTAATTTCGTTGTGTCTAATATCAAGTCTACAACACGTAAGCGTGAAGCACGTCCACCATTTATTACAAGTACTTTACAACAAGAAGCTTCTACTAAACTTTCTTTCTCCGCAAAGCGTACGATGTCAATCGCACAACGGTTATATGAAGGTGTAGACGTAGGAAATGGCCAAGAAGGTTTGATTACTTACATGCGTACTGATAGTACACGTTTATCAGATGTATATGTAAATGGTGCTAGAGAACTCATTCAAAATGAATATGGGAAACAGTATCTGGGTAGATACCATGTAAGTAATGATGCAAATTCTCAAGACGCTCACGAAGCAATTCGTCCAACAAGTCTTGCCAATACCCCAGAAAAGCTAAAGGCACACTTAACAAGCGAACAGTATAAGTTATATGCATTGATCTATGCGCGTGCTTTATCATCACTCATGTCGGCAGCGAAGTACGACTCACTCACATTAACACTCAGTCAGAATGGCTATGACTTTACTGCTTCTGGAAGCACGATGAAGTTTGATGGTTACTTAAAGGTATATGGTGAATATGAATCTGGTAAGGATGTCGTATTACCATCCTTTGAAGAACAAGAACAAATCGCCGCAAAGGAACTCAAAGCGAACCAACACTTCACAGAACCACCAGCAAGATATACAGAAGCCAAGTTAATCAAGGCACTTGAAGAAGATGGAATCGGTAGACCTTCTACATATGCGATGATTATCGATACAATTCAAGCAAGAGGCTACGTAACATTAGAGAAGGCTTCTGAAAGCAGTCGTACAAAAGTATTCAAACCAACAGAACAGGGTATCCTAACAACGGAGAAGCTAGATGAATTCTTCCAAGATATTATCAATGTTCGCTATACTGCCAAGATGGAATCCACGTTAGATGAAATCGCAGATGGTACAGCAGAAGAAGTCACAACATTAAAAGACTTCTATAACCGTTTCCAACCATTACTAGAACATGCATACGAAAACATGGAAAAGAAAGAGTTGGAAAAGGTTGGTGAAATTTGTCCTGATTGTGGTGGAGAACTTGTCTATCGTACAGGTAGATTTGGTAAGTTTATCTCTTGTTCAAACTTCCCAACGTGTCGATATACAAGACAAATTGATAAACCAGAAAAAGAAAAGCCAGAACCAACAGGTAAGATGTGCCCTGATTGTGGCAGTGAACTATTAAAACGTAAGAGTCGTTATGGAACATATTTCTTAGGTTGTTCAAACTTCCCGAAGTGTCATTACATGGAAAATCTAGAAGGAGAACGTATTGTCTCCAAGAAGGATAAGGCCAAGGCAGAAAAGGAAACAAAGACAACAAAGAAGACATCGGCTAAGAAGACAACAAAGAAGGCAGCTACTAAAAAAACAACTGCCAAAAAGACAACAACAAAACGTACAAAGAAAAACGAGGAATAGCCAATGGATGTATCAGTAATCGGTGCAGGCTTAGCAGGATGTGAAGCCGCATATCAATTAGCCAAAAGAGGATTTCATGTTCGTCTCTATGAGATGAAACCAGTGAAGCATTCGCCAGCGCATCATAGTGATGACTTTGCGGAGCTGGTATGTTCCAATTCATTACGCTCTGACGCACTCACAAATGCAGTCGGTGTTTTGAAAGAGGAGATGCGTCAGATTGGCTCATTGATCATGCAGATAGCTGATAACAACAAGGTGCCGGCAGGCAGTGCTTTAGCAGTAGACCGTGAAAAGTTTGCTAAGGCAGTCACAGAGACGATACGCAATCATCCCAATATTGAAGTGATTGCAGAAGAAGTAACAAAGATTCCGGAGGGGCCAACGATTATCGCAACAGGGCCATTAAGTTCTGAAGGTATGATGAAGGCTATCGGTACTTTGATTGATGATCGCTATTGTTATTTCTATGATGCGGCCGCACCAATCGTAACTGCAGAATCCATTGATTTTAACAAGGCCTATAAGAAGTCGCGGTACGATAAAGGCGAAGCAGATTATATTAACTGTCCTATGACACGCGAAGAGTTTGATGCGTTCTACATGGAACTAATCCAAGCAGAAACAGCGGAAGTACATGCCTTTGAAAAGGAAGTATTCTTTGAGGGATGTATGCCATTTGAAGTCATGGCAAAACGTGGAAGAGATACCTTACTCTTTGGTCCAATGAAACCAGTAGGACTTGAACAAGAAGGCAAGAAACGTCCTTATGCAGTTGTACAGTTACGCCAAGATAACGTACAAGCATCCTTGTACAATATCGTTGGTTTTCAAACACACCTCAAGTGGGGAGAACAGAAACGTATTATTCAGATGATACCAGGACTTGAGAATGCCGAAATCGTTCGCTATGGTGTCATGCATCGAAATACATATATTTGCTCACCAATCTATCTACGCGAAACATATCAGTTTAAAGATAGAGATGACTTGTTCTTTGCAGGACAAATGACAGGTGTAGAAGGATATGTGGAATCCGCTGCATCAGGAATGCTAGCAGGTATTAATATGGCCCATGTACTAAAGGGTGAAGAACCAGTAGTACTTGGTGTAAATACAATGATGGGCGCAATGGCACATTATATTACGCATGCAGATCCAAATCACTTCCAACCAATGAACGCAAACTTTGGTATTATGCACTTAGAAGGTGAAGTGAAGAAGAAAGATCGTAAAGCTGCCTACGCTCCACAAGCTTTAAAAATCATTCAGGAGTTAAAAGAGAAGGATGAACTTTGAGAAATCATTGGATCGGTTCTTGCGACAGATTGCACGTGTTCGCACGGGATCAAAAGATACAGAAAACGCATATCGTCGTGATGTAGAGAGATTTCTAGAATATCTCCGCGAACATCGCATCGATTCTTTTGAACATGTCACAAAAACAGATGTCAGTGATTACATCACGCAATTGCGTGATGGTGAGATTGGTGGCAAGCCACTTTCCAATAGTAGTTACGCTCGTAATCTCTCTTCTCTAAAATCCTTTTATCGTTACTTAAATCGCTTTGAGGGAATCAAAGCCAATCCAGTACGTATCTTTAAGGGTGGCTCTATTCGTCGTAAGCTGCCTGAATTTTTAACATTTGACCAAATGGAAACGATGTTAAATCAATTTGATTTACACAATCCTGTACAAATACGCAATCGCTGTATTATCGAAGTCATGTATGCATGTGGTTTACGTGTCAGTGAATGTGCGGGTTTAAAAATATCATCCATCAATCTAGTGGAAGGCTTTTTAACAGTACTTGGTAAAGAGAGTAAAGAAAGAATGGTTCCATTCTATCCAAGATGTAAACAGCTCATCCAATACTATATGAATAATGCAAGAGGGACATTCATGGAGAAGACTCAGGAACACGATATTCTCTTTGTGAATCAAAATGGTAGACCTATTTCTGCTAGAAGTATTCAGCTCATCTGTGAAAAAGCAGGGGAAGACGCAAATCTTCCAATTCATATCCATCCCCATATGATACGTCATAGCTTTGCGACACATATGCTAGATAATGGTGCGGATTTACGTATCGTACAAGAATTACTGGGACATGAAAATCTTGGTACGACGCAAATCTATACCCACGTTACACAAGATCGACTCCGTAAAGTCGTGGATGAAGCACACCCACACTCCAAGAGTGCGAAATAAGAAAGAGGTAAATATGATTACAGATTCATTTGATAACAGTGATGTATTTATTTCGCCAGAAAGACTATATCCACGAAATTCAGTAACTTTAGATGTATGTATCGGTATCTTCTCTCACAAGGTGATGAACGAACTCATCTCTTCTGGAGTTTTAACAGAACTGCCAATGGAAAAAGCACCGGGTTCCGCCAGTGGTAAACATGCGGTATACCGCTATAAAGACACATCCATCGGTATCTATCAAAATGAGGTGGGTGCAGTCGGTGCCAGTGGATTAATTGAAGAAATTTCAGTTATCTTCGGTGTAAAGAAGTTTATTATCTTTGGCTCATGTGGTGCACTAGTACAAATTCCAGAAGGAGATTGTATTATTCCAACGCACGCATATCGTGATGAAGGTGTCAGTTATCACTACGCTTCAGCAAGCGATTATATTAGTGTGAAGAATGCGAATGTAATTGCCAAACTATTCGATGAACTAGGTGTTGAATACGTCTTTGGTAAAACATGGACAACAGATTGTTTCTATCGTGAGACAGTCAACCAGAAAAACAAGCGTGTTGAAGAAGGCTGTGTCTGTGTAGAGATGGAATGTGCAGCGTTACAGGCAGTAACAAATTTTAGAGGATATGAGTTATACCAATTCCTCTATACTGCAGATGATTTAAGTAAGTTAGAATGGGCACCACGTATTCTAGGAGATAACGAAAGAGATACAAGATTCCTGTATTTCGATATCGCAGTAAAACTGGCGAAGAGCTTGTTATAAGAATAAACATTGATTCTAAAGGGATGACTATATAGTACTGATACTAGTATTCGGATATAGTCATCTTTTTACGATAAATTATATATTTGTAGTATTTATGATAATTTCTATTACACTTCAAAACATACTGATATTAACGAAAATATTATCAAATATTAAGTAAATAGTTTAAAATTTACAAAATTAATATATACATATAGGATTTGGTACTAAAATTATGTGTAAAGAAGGATAAATTGATATAACCAATTTTGAATATTGTTTGGAGGGGGAGCATTTTTTATGAAATTGAAAAATGTATTTCGGCTAATTAAAGATAACTATAGATATGTTGGCGTAATTACAATTCTTGTTATTATTCAAGCTTTATTAGCATTCGTATTACCAATTACAGTCTCGAAGGTTATTGATGGCGATTTAGAAATCAAAAAATACCTGATCATTTTTTTGATTATTGTAGTTACACTGCTAATTAATCTACTAATCATTCAAATTACGAAAAGTGCGATTATAAAATATAAGCAGAATATCAACATGGAAATTTTCAATGAATTATCAATGGTAGTATGCCAAAAATACAATGAAAAGGGTGCCGCATACTATATTGAGAGAATCGGTACAGCAGTATATCAATTTGCGGATTTTATTCTTACGACAATTCCAAGTTATATTAAAACAATTTTAACGATTATTTTGTGCTTGGTGTTGATTGGCAAAGATAGTTTGTTATTAATCGGAATACTGGGATTGTTGCTAGTAATTCAGTATAACGGATATAAAGTTCTAAATATTCAGCTATCTAAGAAAAGTAAGATACTTCAAGATGTGTGCGCTTCACGCTTTGCGGATAATATTTCTATTTTTAATAACGTTGAATTTATTAAACAATTTGGTAGTTCGAGCAAAATACAAAGTATCCTAAATCAAAATGTACATGATATTCATCGTGTAACAACAGATATCAATACATATGCAGGAAATTTCTATTATGTTTTAAATAGTATTATTACAAATCTTCAGTATGTCATGTACTTGGTATTAGCAATCTTACTTGCAAATAATAGTATAGATATGTCAATGTTCCTGTTTGATATTATGATTATTGTTATCTGTTTTGAGGCATTTAATGATTTGATGTCATTAAATGTAAATATGAGAGATGTGAATGCTTCTTTTGAATTCTTGACAAATGATATTGAAAACAATTTAGAGAGAATGGGTGGAGATGAAATTGATCATATTAAAAACATTGATTTTAAGGGCACTACGATTCAATACAAAAAGAATATCTTAATCCAAAATATAAACATGACAGTCAATCAAGGAGATATTGTATTTATTTCTGGAGAAACTGGAACTGGAAAATCAAGCTTTGTAAAATCATTAATGGGTTTTGTGGATGCGGACAATATTTTCTTCAATGGTATTGAACAAAAGAAAATCCTCTTATCTTCACTGCGAAAGAGAGTGGCATATATATCACAAATAAATTCCATTTTTAATGGCACGGTAAAAGATAATATTGAATTAAATGGTGATGCAAATCAAGAGTACAAAAAAATGTCATTTTTTGATAAATTTGTTGGAAAAGAAAATCTCAAGCTTACGTCTGATGGAACAAATCTATCTGGTGGTGACAAGCAGAAAATTGTATTAGGAAGATTAATTGCTAATTGCAAAGATGTAGATGTTATTATCTTGGATGAAGTAACAAGCTCTATGGACACTGATACAGAGACGAAGGCTTTTGATGAAATTTTACCATTACTCAAAAATAAAATAGTATTAATTATTTCACATAATAAAAATCTACAACGCTATGCAAATAGAATTGCAAACTTGAAAGATAAGACTATTATGTTAGAGAATAATTGAGGGATAAGCAGGGATGCTGTTTATGATAGAAAAATTGTATAAAACCCTATACTTCCATAGGGTTTTATGCTAATATCATGAATGGCATCTTTTGTACTTTTGTTATGCAAAAGGAAGATGTACTTCTCACACAGTGAATTCATTATCCCGTGCATATGGGTTCGCTAGGAACATGCCGTATGTTGATGGTGTTCGAAACTGTGGTGGAAAACAACGGAAAGGTAGGTAAATAGAAAATATGACTGTTGTTTCAATGAGGAAAATGTTAGAGAACGGCGTACACTTTGGTCACCAGACACGCAAGTGGAACCCAAAGATGAAGCAGTTCATCTACACAGCTAAGAATGGTGTATACATCATCGACTTAGCAAAGACACAGGCTAAATTAGAAGTAGCCTATAACGCTTTAAAGAAGATTGCTGAAGATGGCGGAAAGATCTTATTCGTAGGAACTAAGAAGCAAGCTCAGGCGACAATTCTTGAAGAAGCATTAAGAAGTGGAAGCTTCTACATCAACCAGAGATGGTTAGGTGGAACAATGACAAACTTCCGTACAATCCAGAAGTCAATCAAGAAGTTATTAGAGATTGAAGAAATGGAAGCAAATGGACAGTTAGCAGTTTACACAAAGAAGGAACAAGCAGTTCTCTTACAGAAGAAGGAAAGACTTGAAAACTTCCTTGGCGGTATTAAGGGAATGAAGAAGTTGCCAGATGCAATCTTCGTTGTAGACCCATTAGAAGAGCACAACGCAGTAGCTGAAGCACGTAAGTTAAACATCCCTGTATTCGCTTTAATCGATACAAATGCTGATCCAGATTTAGTAGACTTTCCAATTCCTTCAAATGACGATGCAGTACGTTCTATCAAGTTAATGGTAAGCGTAATTGCTGACGCTATCTTAGAAGCTAAGGGTGGTGTATTAGAAGTTGCTCACCAAGAAGATGAGACAGCCGAAGACATCACAATGAAGGATGTAATCATCAACGTTGAACAGCAGGCTGCTGAATATGAACGCAAGAGAAGACAGAAGTTCGAAGAACGTCGTGCTCAGATGGCTCAACGTCGTGGAAACTACAATGGCGAGCGCCGTGTATTCCGTAGAGACGCAAACGGAAACCGTCAGACAACACGTCCGGCTGCTGAAGCAGAAGCTACAACAGCACCAGCTACTGAGGAGGCTAAGTAAAAATGGCAATCACAGCTGCTCAAGTAAAAGAATTGCGTGAATTAACAGGCGCAGGAATGATGGACTGTAAGAAGGCTCTTACAGAATGCGAAGGCGATACAAAGAAGGCTATTGACTGGCTTCGTGAAAAGGGTATTGCTAAGGCTGCTAAGAAGGAAGGTAGAATTGCTGCTGAAGGCTTAGCTAAGATCTTAATTGAAGGTAACAAGGCTGTTGTATTAGAAGTTAACTCTGAAACAGACTTCGTTGCTAAGAATGATCGTTTCTTAGCTCTCTTAGATGAAGCTGCTAAGGTAATTTTCAACTCTAACGCTAAGACTGTTGAAGAAGCGTTAGCTCTTCCTACAGCAGAAGGCACATTGAATGATTCATTCATTGGTGCAGTTGCTGTTATCGGTGAAAAGATTACATTAAGAAGATTTGAAATCGTTGAAAAGAGCGATGATGAATTATTCGGTTCTTATACACACCAGGGTGGACGTATTGTTGCTGTTACAGTTGTTAAGGGTACAGCAGATGCTCAAGTTGCTAAGAATATGGCAATGCAAGTTGCTTCTATGAACCCAACATATGTATCACGTAATGAAATGCCACAGGATGTAGTAGCTCATGAACGCGAAGTTCAAGAAGGAATTATGGCAAATGATCCAAGCCTTGCAAACAAGCCTGAAAAGGTTAAGGCTGGAATCATTGAAGGTCGTGTATCTAAGTCATTACAAGATATGTGCTTAGTTGACCAGGAATACTTCTTAGACACAAACCTCAAGTGCGGTCAGTATTTAAAGGAAAATAATGCTGAAGTTGTTAAATTCGTTAAGTACATCGTAGGTGAAGGTATTGAAAAGAAGCAGGATGACTTTGCTGCCGAAGTAGCAGCAATGGCTAAGTAAGAATTGCTCAATTTTGGAGAACAACAAGTGTGTTGTTCTCTTTTTTGTCGTGCCAGACATGGCATATATTTTGGAGGTTGAAAGGTACCTCCAACCAAGGGATGTAGTTCCTAAGGTTGAGCCGAACTCAAGGGTGTCCATCGTGAGGTGGAATCTGAAGGAAGAACTAGGTAAACTGCTGGCTCGAGGGTCACGAATCTCAATTGAGGCGGGTAGATGACAGGAAAGATATATGTCTTACTCTGGGAGGTCTTATCAGTGCCAAAGGTGGACTAGGAAGAATCATCAGTGAGAAGATTCTAAAATTAAAAGGTCTGTTATCACTAACAGACCACTACCAAAAAGTGCATAGTTATTAAGTTGTGAACCGCCGTATACCGAACGGTACGTACGGTGGTGTGAGAGGTCGGAAGTTTTAAAGAGATTTAAAACTCCTCCTGATATATTGTTTATTGGTTAATTTTCTAATTTCTTTTCTTCTAGTCGGATTTTAAGGAAACCTTCACGGATACCTGTTTTAGAAATGAGTATACGCTTTGCATGATAGATTCTGGCAATCTCTAAAATCATATGTAAACCTGGTAAGAAAACTGGTTGGCGACTAGGGTCAACGTTAGCTTTCATAGCTTCCTCAAAGATAGGATCATGCATGCATAATTTATCAAAGACGTCTTGAAGCTTGTTAACTTCAATAACCAACTCTTCTTGGAAGAGGGCTTGATACACTTTGCCTGCTGCACGCATTGTTCCACCAATGCCAATGAGTTCTTCGCATGTAGTATTTAAAGATGGATATTGTGTGCGTGCAGAAAGAATTTGTTTTGCACATTCTGGTGTATTAATTGATAAATGACGTAAACGTACGCATCCTAATGGAAAGCTCATTGCGTCGATTGGCTGTCCATACTCGAATGAAATCAGTTCGGTTGAACCACCACCTACGTCGAAGGCAATTCCTTTGTTTAAAGTAGGGTAGGAGTACTTTGTACCTAAGAAATCGTAGAGTGCTTCTTCATTTCCACTCAGTGGATAGATATCCCATCCTGTTGCTTGAAGAGATGCGACGAGTTCTTCTTTGTTTTGAATGCGGCATGGTTCCGTAATATCCGCAAAGCGGTATTGTACATGCATTTCATCAAGCTTATCTGCGTAGGATTGTAGTACTTCGGTTGCTTTTAAGATACCTTCTTTTGACATGATCCTATCTCCATCAACATAGTCAATCAGATGCGTTGGAGTAGAAATATGTAGGATAGGTGTAGGGTAATGATTGACCATCTCATATACTAATAAGACGATGGTATTGGAGCCGATATCGGCGATTGCGTACTGTGTCATAGAATAGCCTCACTGTTCTCATTTAAACATAAATAAAAAGGAATGAAAACTCTTTCTAGCAATGCTATAATACTATAGAAATACATATGGAGGAAAAACATCATGTATAAACGAGTTCTGTTGAAACTAAGCGGAGAAGCTTTAGCAGGGAATGAAAAGAACTTTGATCCAAGCATTTTACAAAATCTTGCTTTGGAAATCAAAGAAGCACAGAAATTGGGAATTCAAATTGCTATCGTTGTTGGTGGAGGTAACTTCATCCGCGGAAAAGTAGTTGAAGGGTTAGGAATTGATCGCGTACAAGGCGATAATATGGGCATGTTAGCAACTGTTATCAATGCTCTAGCAATACAATCATCCCTTGAAGGTATCGGTGTTGATACCAGAGTGATGACAAGTATCGAAATGTCTAAAGTTGCGGAACCATTTATTCAGCGTAGAGCGGTTCGTCACTTGGAAAAGGGAAGAGTTGTTATTTTCGGTGGAGGAACTGGTAGTCCATACTTCTCAACCGATACAACCGCAGCTTTAAGAGCCAGTGAGATTAAAGCGGAAGTTATCTTAATGGCAAAGAATAGTGTGGATGGCGTATATAGTGCAGATCCTAAGAAGGATCCAAAGGCGAAGAAGTATACACATCTAACATATATGGACCTTCTAAATAAGGGACTACAAGTCATGGATTCCACTGCCACAAGCATGTGCATGGATAATGACATGGAGCTCATGGTATTTAACATGAATGAAAAAGACAATATCGTCAAAGCAATGAAGGGCGAAAAGATTGGAACAATCATTAATAAGGAGGAGAAGTAATAATGGCATACGCAATCGTTGATTCCAGCGCAGTAAAAATGGATAAAGTTATCGATCATCTACAATCAGAATTAAATACAGTACGTACAGGTGCAGCTAACGTTAAGATGTTAGACCGTGTTGAAGTGGACTACTATGGTTCCCCAACACCACTCAACCAGATTGCGGCTTTATCTGTTTCTGAAGGTCGTACTCTTGTAATTAAGCCTTATGACCCAAGTAGCTTAAAGGCTATTGAACATGCTTGTAATGAAGCTGACTTAGGTATTGCACCATCTAACGATGGAACAGTTATACGTTTAACAGTTCCACAGTTAACAGGTGAAACACGTAAGGAAATGACAAAGAAGGTTGATAAGATGGGCGAAGAATGCAAGATTCAAATCCGTAATATCCGCCGTGATGCAATGTCTGTTGTAAAGAAGGATAAGACAATGGACGAGGACATCCAAAAGGATTGCGAAAATGAAATTCAGAAGCTTACGGATAAGTATGTTAAGAAGATCGATGATTTAGCAGCTGCTAAGAGTGCTGAAGTATTAAAGGTTTAATCTCAAGTTATACTTTATGATCAGTCTGTGCACAGGCTGATTTTTTTGTAGTAAAAAGGTATAATAAGAGAGTTAGTGGAGAATTGATATGAATATATGTAAACACCTAGCGATTATCATGGATGGCAATGGCAGATGGGCCAAGGCACAGGGAAAACCTCGTACGGCAGGACATCTTGTTGGAAGTGATAATGTTCGTACCATCGCAATTGCGGCAGATGAGATGGGAATTAAATATCTTACACTCTATGCTTTCTCGACTGAAAACTGGAAGCGAACAGCCGATGAAGTAAACTACATTATGAAATTACCAGCATTTTTCTTTAAGAAGTATATGCAGGAGTTCTTAGATAGAGGCTTCCGTATGCGTATTATTGGAGAATTGGATATGTTACCAAAGGCAACACAAAAGGTATTACGTGATGCGGAGGAAGAATCAAAAGATAATCATGGATTATCACTCAATATCTGTATGAACTATGGCTCTAGACGAGAAATCTTACTTGCGGCTAAAAAGTATGCGCAGGATGTTGTGGATGGAAAAGCTACATTGGATATTGAAGAGGAAGACTTTGATCAATATATGATGACTAAAGATTTCCCGCCAGTCGATCTTTTAATTCGTACTAGTGGTGAACAACGTATTTCAAACTATTTATTATGGCAGATTGCGTATGCGGAGTTAGAATTTGTGCCAGAGTCATGGCCAGAGTTTACACCAGAAGTATTAAAGCGCTGTCTAGATGAATATCAAAATCGTGATCGACGATTTGGAGGGGTTAAGAATGTCTAAAATGAAATTGAAAACAATCGTTGCGGTTGTGATTATTCTTGTTGTAGCACCACCGCTCTATTTTGGTGGAAATCTATTACAAGTGCTTTTGATTCTTGTTAGTGCGTTAGGTTCTCTTGAGATTGCGTCTTTAACGGACCAAAAGAAACACTGGTTCTTATCTTTGATGACATTAGCTGCCGTGATGGCAATGTACTACATCAATCGTTCAATGTTTCCAGCCATTCTTGCAGTTTGGGTAATCGTATTATTTGTTACAGAATTGCTACGTGAAAATGAAAGTAGTGATTTAACAGCGTATACATTATTGATGTCTATCTTATTAGGATTAGGTCTACGTTGCATCTCAGTCATTTATCAAGACGGCGCCAAAACAGGATTTTTAACAATTATCTTTGTATTAATTGGTTGTTTCTTTTGTGATACGGGTGCCTATCTTTCTGGTTCACTCTTTGGAAAGCATAAGTTAATTCCTCATGTTTCACCAAATAAAACCGTGGAAGGTGCGATTGGTGGATATCTTGTTGGTGCGATTGGCGCTTTATTATGGGGACTACTAGTTACTACGTATCTTCCAAGAGAACTTGTGATTACTGCTAGTTTGATTATTCCTGCAGTTGCACAGATTGGTGACTTAAGTTTCTCATCAATTAAACGTAGATTTGGTATAAAAGATTTCTCAAATATCTTGCCTGGACATGGTGGTATCTTTGATCGAATTGACTCACTCATCTTCTGCTTGATGGCATTTAATGGTTTGATGATCTTATGGGGTATCTAAAATGAAGCGTTTGATGTTATTGGGTGCCAGTGGGTCCATTGGTACACAAACAATTGATGTTGTCTTACAACATCCTGATGCGTTTGCACTCGTTGGAATAAGTGTTGGACATCGCATCGATATCTTAAAAGAAATTCTAGAGAAGATTTCTGTATCACATGTATGTGTATGTGAAGAAAAGGATATGAAGGAGCTAGCTCATCAATATCCGGATATTCATTTCTACTTTGGAGATGAAGGGCTGCTTACACTTTCCAAAATGAGCGAATATGATCTCTTAGTGAATGCACTCGTTGGCTTTGTTGGTTTTTTGCCGACGCTGAATGCGATTCAGACAGGTCATAATATCGCTCTTGCCAATAAGGAAACACTGGTTGTTGGTGGAGAGTTAATCGAAAAGGCTATCAAGGAGTATGGTGTATCACTATATCCAATCGATAGTGAACACTCTGCCATTTTCCAAGCATTACAAGGGAATGAACATAAAGAAATGAAACGACTTTTAATTACGGCTTCAGGTGGTTCTTTCCGCAATCGTACAAGGGAAGAGTTAAAGGACGTTACTGTAGAACAGGCACTTGCACATCCTAACTGGGTGATGGGCGCTAAGATTACAATCGATAGTGCTGATATGATGAACAAGGGTTTTGAAGTCATTGAAGCGCATTATTTATTTGATATTGATTATGACCATATTGATGTGGTGATGCATCCAGAGTCAGTGATTCATTCCATGGTAGAATATGTTGACCATAGTGTAATGGCTCAACTTGGTGCACCTGATATGCGTTTACCAATTCAGTATGCTTTAACGTGGCCTCATCGTTATCCTCTTGATTTAGAGAAGCCATTAGACTTAACTGAAGTTGCAACCTTGCATTTCGCAAAGCCTGACCTCGAAAGATTTCCATTACTTGCACTAGCGTATGAAGCTGGTAAAAAGGGAGGCAATCTTCCGGCTGTCATGAATGCCGCAAATGAAGTTGCAAATGCTGCATTTAGAAAGAAACAGATTTCGTTTTTAGAAATTGAAGACATCGTTATAAACGCAGTGCATACTGTAGCTTATCAAACAGTAAATACAGTACAAGATTTAATTGATGCGGATTGTTGGGGAAGAGACTTCGCACATCAACAAATACAAGGAGTGAACCAATGACAGCAGTTTTATTTATCGTATTACTTTCCATTATTGTAACGATTCACGAATTCGGACATTTCTTAGTTGCCAAGGCATTTGGTGTCTATTGTTTTGAATTCTCAATCGGTATGGGACCAGCTATATTTACACGGAGGGGAAAAGAGACACAGTTCTCTATCCGTGCATTACCTATCGGTGGTTATGTTGCAATGGCAGGAGAAACCGAGGGTGATGAAGCATATCCTAATGTAAAGGTTCCTGAGGGAAGAAGAATTACAGATCAAAAACCGTGGAAGAAGATTTGTATCATGCTTGCAGGTGTCGCAATGAACTTCCTACTTGCATGGGTAATCTTTTCCATGTTCTTGTTAAATACTGGAACATTCACAAAATCAAGTGAGCCGGTTATCGCTACCGTCTTAGAAAATAGCCCGGCTGAACAAGCAGGTTTGCAAGCTGGAGATCGTATCATTAAAGTTGTTAAAGAAGATGGATCATCCGTTGAGCCGAAGACATTCTTAGAATTTCAAGCGTTCAACGGTGATAATAAGGGTACAGAAACCTTTACTATCCTACGAGATGGTCAAACATTAACCATTGAGGGTACACCAACCTACAACAAAGAAACAGACAGCTATATGTTTGGTATCAGTGCGAAAGCAGGAGAACAGGTAAAGATTAATCTCTTGAACTGTTGGTATTATGGTTTGGTTGAGATGCAGGTCATTACATCAATGACAATTCAGGCACTACTAAACCTTGTACGAGGTAAGGGCTTGAACCAATTATCTGGTCCTGTTGGAATCTATCAAGCCACTGCTACTTATGCAAGTCTTGGCTTTGGTGCCTATATGATGTTAGTAGCACAAATTAGCTTGAATGTAGGTATTTTTAACCTATTACCACTTCCAGTATTAGATGGTGGACAGGTTGTGATTACAGTACTAGAATGGATAACAAGACGTCATTTTAATGAAAAATTAAAAACTGCCATTATGATTATTTGTTGGCTACTGTTAATCAGTGTTATGATATTTGCGACATGGAACGATATTTCCAAGTTATTTATAAAGTAGAGGAGATAAATAAAATGAAAACAATTCTTGTGACAGGAGGTACTGGCTTTATTGGCTCAAATACTTGCGTATCTTTAATGAATGCAGGGTATGACGTAGTTGTATTAGACAATCTTTATAACTCCAAAGAAGTTGTATTAGACCGTATTGAAAAATTAACAGGTAAAAAGCCAAAGTTCTACAAGACAGATGTCTTAGACCGCAAGGGATTAGATCGGATTTTTGCTGAGAATCATATTGATGCAGTAATTCACTTTGCTGGCTATAAGGCAGTTGGTGAATCTGTAGAAATTCCACTCACATATTATGAAAATAATATTACTGGCTCTTTAAACCTATATATGGCGATGAAGGAAGTTGGATGTAAGACACTTGTATTCTCATCTAGTGCAACTGTTTATGGTTCTCCAGAGTCTTGTCCAATTCGAGAAGACTTCCCAGTATCCACGACAAATCCTTATGGTTCTACAAAGCTAATGAATGAGACGATCTTACAGGATTTAAGTAAGTCAGATCCAGAGTGGTCTATCATGTTATTGCGTTACTTCAACCCAATCGGTGCACACCCAAGTGGACTATTAGGAGAGGTTCCAAATGGTATTCCTAATAACTTAGTACCTTATATCGCTCGTGTTGCGATTGGTACTAGTGAGAAGGTACGTGTATTTGGAAATGACTATGATACAGTTGACGGAACAGGTGTTCGTGACTATATCCATGTATGTGATTTAGCAGATGGTCATATCGCAGCTGTTAAATATGCTTTAGAGCATAAGGGTGTTGAAAAGGTAAACCTTGGTACAGGTAATGGATATAGTGTATTACAGGTTGTTAAAGCATATAGCAAGGCATGTGGTAGAGACTTACCATATGAAATCTTGCCACGTAGAGCAGGAGATGTTGCGGAATGCTATGCTGATCCAACAAAGGCATTAGAATTATTAGGCTGGAAGGCACAGTACAACATTGACCAAATGTGCAAGGATTCATGGAATTTCACCCAAATGAATCCAAATGGAATCGAGTAGTACTATGATTGGACTGATCATTACTGGCAATGGTAAATTTCCAGAAGGCGTAAGTAGTGCAGTTGAAATTCTTTCTGGAAAGTTAGAAGACTATACTACCGTATCTTTTCTATTAGAAGAAACTGTTGATCAATTCATTAATAGATTACGTACTGCAATTGAATCCATGAAACAAAGTGGCAATATTCTCATCATGGCAGATATACAGGATAGTACAACCTATCGTGAAGCGTGCACACTTGCCAAAGAGTATGCGGCAGAATGTAATATCGATGTGGTTGCTGGTTTGAATATCGGAATGGTTCTACAAGCAAGTATGGCTAGAAGTTATATCCATAACGTCAATGACTTAGCCGCTTTAGCAGTAGAGGCAGGGCATAGTCAAATCGTAGACTTCGATGAAAAACATCCGGATGAAGATATCGCATAAATAAATATAAAAATCTTGTTTGTATAGGAAGCCTAATTGGCTTTCTTTTTCATATGTTTTCTAGTGAAATAGTGAGATTGATTGGAAGTGCAACTTATTTTTTGACGAAAAAATCAAAAAAATTGGGAAAAGTAACAAATTTCACATTTTTTCACAATTTTTGTAACAAAATTAAAAATATTTTTAAAAATTCGAAATACGAAAAAATCGCATAGAATAAGGATATTTAACACTTTTCGTAAATTTAAAGCACGAAAAACACTTGAATATGATTGCAAATGAAA
>ERZ772948.63-NODE-63-length-58603-cov-17.105059_pt1 | contig 58603 bp, 77 predicted proteins | sample MGYA00511945_ERZ772948 | MGnify/ENA primary metagenome ERZ772948 (study PRJEB29015, sample SAMEA2737927) | human oral metagenome | biome: human oral; feature: human-associated habitat; material: dental | place: China | collected 2141 ... | reverse complement strand
CGCCTATCGGCGTGCCGAAAGGAACTGACGGATTGGCGACGCAAGCATCTGCCCGCAAGGCGAAAGCCGGAACAGCGAAGAAAACGAAGACAGCGAAAACGGCAGGGAAAAAACCACAGAAAAAAATTCTGGTGATTGTGGAGTCTCCTGCAAAGGCAAAGACCATCGAGCGGCACCTTGGCAAACAGTATACCGTTCGTGCGTCGATGGGACATCTGCGCGATCTGCCGAAAAGTCAGTTCGGCATTGATGTGGAACATAACTTTGAGCCGAAATACATCAATGTGCGCGGCAAGGGGGACCTGATCCGTGCGCTCAAAAAAGAGGCAAAGGATGCCGATAAAATCTATCTGGCAAGCGATCCTGACCGCGAGGGGGAAGCAATCGCTTGGCATTTGGCACACATTCTCGGCGTTGACCCTGCGACGGACTGCCGCATCGTCTTTCACGAGATTACGAAGCCTGCGATTGAGGAGGCTGTGCATCATCCGCGTCCCATTCACATGGCGCAGGTCGATGCTCAGCAGGCACGACGGATGCTGGATCGCATCGTCGGCTATCAGCTGTCACCGCTCCTCTGGCGCAAGGTGCGCAAGGGGCTTTCTGCCGGACGTGTCCAGTCGGTCACGGTACGCCTGATCTGCGACCGTGAGCGCGAGATCGAGGCCTTTCAGTCCGAGGAGTACTGGACAGTCGAGGCGAAGCTGAAAAAGAATAAGCACGCCTTTATCGCCGAGGTGACACATGCACACGGCAAGAAACTCGCCCTACACAGCGAGGCAGAGACGAAGGCACTGACGGATGATCTGGCACAGCAGAAATTTTCCGTGCAGGAGGTCAAGCGCAGTGAGCGCAGGAAGAAAGCTGCGCCGCCCTTTACGACCAGTTCCCTGCAGCAGGATGCGGCGCGCAAGCTTGGATTTACGTCGGGACGCACGATGATGATCGCCCAGCAGCTCTATGAGGGCGTCGTTCTGGGGCGTCACGGTGCGACCGGTCTTATCACCTATATGCGTACCGACTCGACGCGCATTTCAAATCTCGCCGTGGATGAGGCACGCAGTTTTCTCAGTGAGGAGTACGGAAAGGAGTATGTTCCATCTCGTCCCAATGTCTACGCGATGGGGAAGAAGGCGCAGGACGCACATGAGGCAATCCGTCCGACGAGTATCCTGCGTACGCCCGCAGAGGTGGAGAACTACCTGAACCGCGATCAGCTCCGTCTCTATACGCTCATCTGGCAGCGGTTCGCCGCCAGTCAGATGTCTGCCGCCGTTTACGACACCATCGCGGCACAGATTGCAGCGGGGGACTATCGCCTCCGCGCGCATGGATCAAAGCTGAAGTTCAAGGGCTATACCGCTGTCTATGTCGGGGCGGAAACAGCAAAGAAGGAGAAGGACACGCTCCTGCCCGACCTTGTGGATGGTGATCCTCTGATGCTGGGGGCGTTGAATCCCGAGCAGCACTTTACCGAGCCGCCGCCGCGCTACAACGACGCGTCGATCGTCAAGACCCTCGAGGAACTGGGGATTGGGCGTCCGAGCACGTACGCGCCCATCATCGAGACCATCCAGAAGCGCGGCTACGTGGAGCGGCGGGAAAAGCAGTTCCGTCCGACGGAGCTGGGCTTTATCGTCACGGATATGCTCGAGGAGCATTTCAAGAACATTGTCGATGTCAAGTTCACGGCGAATCTGGAGGGAGAACTCGACGGTGTCGCTGATGGGACGCTCGACAAGAATGAGCTGCTCGGCAGCTTTTACAAACCGTTTGAACAGACGCTGAAAAAGGCGGAGGATGCCATCGGTACGGTGGAACTCCCCGAGGAGGTCACCGATATCCCCTGCGATAAGTGTGGCCGCATGATGATCGTCAAACAGGGGCGTTTTGGCAAGTTCCTTGCGTGTCCCGGCTTCCCTGAGTGCCGCAACGCAAAGCCGCTCCTGCGCGACACGGGTGTCGCGTGTCCCAAGTGCGGCGGGCGGATCGTCGAGCGAAAGAGTCGACGCGGGCGCGCGTTCTTCGGATGCGACCGTTATCCCGAATGTGACTATACAACGTGGGATGAGCCCCAGAAGGAGACCTGCAAGACCTGCGGTGCCTTTATGCAGAAGCATCGCTACCGTACGGGGCGCGCCATTCTCTACTGCAGCAACGGGGCATGCCCTTCGCGTATCGGCAGCCCCATCGAAAAGGAACTGGCGCGTCAGAAGAAGCGTGCACAGGAAGCTCTTGAAAAGACGAAGGAGACGGACGCTGCGGCAAAGGAGCCGGCAACGAAACGAAAGACAAGCGCGCGTAAGGGGACACGCTCGTGAGCGGCGTACGCATCATCGGTGCCGGGCTTGCCGGTGCCGAGGCAGCATGGCAGGCGGCTGAAGCAGGAATTGCCGTGGAGCTTTTTGAGATGCGTCCGCTTCGTCACTCACCGGCACACAAGACGGATGCCTTCGCGGAACTCGTCTGCAGCAACTCCCTGCGGGCGGCGGGGCTGATGAATGCCGTCGGCGTGCTCAAAGAGGAGATGCGCCGCATGAACTCCATCATCATGCAGGCGGCAGATCATACGGCTGTTCCTGCCGGCGGCGCACTGGCGGTGGATCGCGAGGCGTTCAGCGCCTATGTGACGGAGCGCATTGTGCAGCATCCACTGATCCATGTGCATCACGAGGAGATCACGGAGCTGCCCTCCACGGATGACAGCGTCCTCATCGTCGCCTCCGGACCACTGACCGATGGGCAGCTTGCGGAGGCGATACGTCGCCTGCTTGGCGATGATGGGCTGTACTTCTATGATGCAGCGGCACCGCTCGTCAGCTTCTCCAGCATTGATATGAATGTGGCGTACCGCGCCTCGCGCTATGGGAAGGGCGAGCCCGCCTACATCAACTGCCCCATGAATGAAGCGGAATACGATGCCTTCTGGCAGGCACTGACGACGGCGGAGGCGGCAGAGACACATAATTTTGAAAAAGCAATTTTCTTCGAGGGCTGCATGCCGGTCGAGGTCATGGCAGCGCGCGGGCGAGATACACTCCTCTACGGTCCGCTGAAGCCCGTCGGCCTTGAGCATCCCGTGACGGGGGAGCGTCCATACGCTGTGGTGCAGCTGCGGCAGGACAACGCAGCGGGATCGATCTACAACATCGTCGGATTCCAGACCCATCTCAAGTGGCCGGAGCAACGGCGTGTTTTTCAGATGATTCCGGGGCTGGCAGCGGCGGAGTTCCTCCGCTACGGTGTGATGCACCGCAACAGCTTTATCAGTGCACCACGGCATCTGCGTCCGACGTTCCAGTATACGGGAGATGACCGCCTGCTGTTTGCGGGGCAGATGACCGGTGTGGAGGGCTATGTCGAGTCCGCCGCATCGGGGCTTGTCGCGGGGAAAAATGCCGCGCGGCTGGTACAAGGGGAATCACCTGTCGTATTTCCCGTCAGTACCTGCCACGGCGCACTCGCACACTATATCACGACCTGTGATCCAGAACACTTTCAGCCCATGAACATCAACTTCGGGCTGCTCCCACCGCTCGCGGACTTGCCGCGCCGCACGCGTAAACCGGAGAAAAAAAGGATGCTGGCAGAGCGTGCATTGGAGGACTTGGAGCACTTTCTGGAAGGAGAGACACTGTGACATTTCATGCAACAACCATTGTGGCGGTCAAAAAGGATGGCAAGGTTGCCATCGCGGGCGACGGTCAGGTGACCTTCGGCGAGCGTGCGATCATGAAGGCGAACGCGCGCAAGGTGCGGCGTCTCTATCATGGAAAAATCCTCGCGGGATTCGCGGGCTCGGTCGCAGACGCGTTTACTCTTTTTGAAAAGTTCGAGGTCAAGCTGGAGTCGTACAGCGGCAATCTCCAACGCGCTGCCGTGGAGCTGGCGAAGGACTGGCGTACGGACAAGGTACTGCGCAAACTGGAGGCACTTCTCCTCGTTGCGGATCAGGACAGCATCCTCATGATCTCCGGCAACGGCGAGGTCATTGAGCCGGATGGTGACTGCACGGCGATTGGTTCAGGCGGGTTCTTTGCCCTTGCGGCGGCACGTGCTCTCGTGGCGCATTCGGCGCTGGATGCACCCGCAATAGCAAAGGAGTCTCTCTCGATCGCTGCGGATATCTGCGTCTATACGAATCATCACATCACGGTGGAGGTACTGGAATCATGAGTCAGATCGGAGTCAACGAACAGACACCGCGCGAGATCGTCGCCGAGCTCGACAAGTATATTGTCGGTCAGCATGAGGCGAAGCGCTCGGTCGCGATCGCTCTGCGCAACCGCTGGCGGAGCCGTCAGCTCGATGCGGATATGCGCGAGGACATCATTCCGAAAAACATCCTCATGATCGGCTCGACCGGTGTCGGCAAGACGGAGATTGCCCGCCGTCTGGCGCGCCTCGTGCGTGCGCCATTTCTGAAGGTGGAGGCGACCAAGTTCACCGAGGTCGGCTACGTCGGACGCGACGTGGAGTCCATCGTGCGTGATCTCGTCGAGACCTCCGTGCGGATGGTGCGTCAGCAGAAGATTGAGGAAGTGGAGGACAAGGCAAAGGAGAATGCAGAGGAGCGTCTCATTGATGTCTTTGTTCCGCCGCCAAAGAAGTCGACAAATCCGCTCGGCAGCCTGTTCTCCTCGCAGGAGGATGAGCCGGAGGAGAAAAAGGAAGAGCCGCCGAAGTATCAGGCGGGACGTGAGTGGATGCGCAAGCGGCTGCGCTCCGGTGAGCTCGAAAATGATGTCATCGAAGTCGAGGTGGAGGAATCCGCGCGCCCGATGGGCAATATGTTTGCCGGCTCCTCCTTGGAGGGGATGAGCGACAACCTCCAGTCCATGATCGGGAAACTCGTGCCGAAAAACCGTCACAAGCGCAAGGTGACAGTCGCACAGGCACGCAAGATCTTCGCGGCCGAGGAGGCGGACAAACTCGTCGATATGGATGTCGTCGCCGAGGAGGCGGTGCGCGCTGCCGAATACAGCGGCATCGTCTTCCTCGATGAGATTGATAAGGTCGCCGTGAGTAATGGACGCAGTGCGGGTGCCGACATCTCGCGTGAGGGCGTTCAGCGTGACATCCTGCCGATTGTGGAGGGCTCTACGGTCGTTACGAAGTATGGCCCTGTTAAGACCGATCATGTGCTCTTCATTGCGGCGGGGGCATTTCATACGGCGAAGCCGTCGGACCTCATTCCCGAGCTGCAGGGGCGTTTTCCGATTCGCGTCGAGCTGAAGTCGCTCGTCAAGGAGGACTTCGAGCGCATCCTCACCGAGCCGCGCAACGCACTCATCAAGCAGTACAGTGCGCTGCTCGGCGTGGAGGGCGTCTCTCTGCGCTTTGCAGATGATGCCGTCAGCCGCCTTGCGCAGCTGGCGGAGACCGTCAATGAGCAGACGGAGGACATCGGCGCACGACGCCTCTACACGCTGCTTGAAAAACTCTTGGAGGAGCTTTCCTTTGACGCGCCCGATCTCACGGAGAAGGAGGTCGTCATCGACGCGGCGTATGTTGACCGTTGTCTCGCGGACATCGCCGGCGACCACGACGTATCGCGATTTATTCTCTGACAACAGGAAGCACGGATAAACTCGGCCACGCCATCACGATTGACGGACTTCACTTTATCCGTGCTTCCGATAAGAACGGTTTGGATGAGTCCAGGCCGTTTTTTCTATTGCCTAAGTGTGCATTTTATGAGATAATTCAGAGTGAAAGAATCTGTGCAGGAGGTATGGCTATGGACGAACAGGGGGGGCTCTTTGCACGGGCGGCGTATCAGCCGCTCGCGGAGCGCGTTCGTCCACGCACGCTTGACGACTTTGTCGGGCAGGAGCATCTCCTGGGGCAGGGGAAGATACTGCGCCGCCTCATTGAGAGTGACCGCATCACCTCGATGATTTTCTGGGGACCGCCCGGCGTCGGCAAGACAACGCTGGCGCAGATCATCGCCGCGCGTACGAAGGCGGAGTTCATCACGTTCTCTGCCGTGACGAGCGGGATCAAGGAGATCCGCACGGTGATGCAGGAGGCGGATCGGCGCCGTATGTACGGGGAGCGCATCGTTGTCTTTGTCGATGAGATTCATCGCTTTAACAAGGCACAGCAGGATGCGTTTCTGCCGTTTGTGGAGAAGGGAAGCATTGTCCTCATCGGCGCGACCACGGAAAATCCCTCCTTTGAGATCAACAACGCTCTGCTCTCGCGCTGTCGTGTCTTTGTCCTGCAGGGGTTGACGGAGGCCGACATCGAACGCCTCCTCCGCCATGCGATTGCAACGGACAGAGAGCTGTCGCAGATGCACATCCATCTGTCCGATGATGGGATCACTGCCGTCGCCGCCTTTGCCAACGGTGATGCACGCAGTGCGCTCTCGACGCTCGAGATGCTCGTCCTCAATGCGGATGAGCGGGATGGCGAGTTATACATCACGGAGGAGAATCTCGCACAGTGCATTACGCGAAAATCCCTGCTCTATGATAAGAACGGCGAGGAGCACTATAATCTCATCTCGGCGCTTCACAAGTCCATGCGAAACTCAGACCCGGATGCGGCAGTTTATTGGCTCGCGCGGATGCTGGAGGCGGGGGAGGACCCGCTCTATGTGGCACGGCGTGTGACGCGTTTTGCCGCAGAGGATGTCGGACTTGCCGACCCGCGTGCGCTGGAGCTTGCCGTCGCCGCCTATCAGGCCTGTCACTACATCGGGTATCCCGAGTGCAACGTCCATCTGACGCAGGTTGTCGTCTATCTTTCGCTCGCACCAAAATCGAACGCCATGGAGACGGCATATCTCGCGGCGGCGGCCGATGCCCGCACGATGCTCGCCGAGCCCGTCCCACTGGTGATACGGAATGCACCGACGCGGCTGATGAAGGATCTGGATTATGGCAAGGGCTATCAGTATGCGCATGATGCAGAGGAGCACATCACCAATATGCAGTGTCTTCCGGACGCGTTGGTGGGACGCGCGTACTATCAGCCGACGGATCAGGGAATGGAGAGCCGTTTTCGGGAGCGGCTGGAGTGGATCAAGGCGTGGAAGGCAGAGCATGCCCCCAAGAAGAATAATGGATAAATATGTATGACGAGGAAGGAGCTCCTGCGTTGGATGGGAAGCTGAAACTGTACGGGTTTAACAACCTGACGAAGGCGCTGAGTTTCAATATTTATGATATTTGCTATGCGAAGTCGGCGCGTGAGCAGCGGGATTACATCAAGTACATTGATGAGCAGTACAACTCCGACCGTCTCACGAAGATTCTTTCGCAGGTGACCGATATGATCGGTGCGCGGATCCTGAATATTGCAAAGCAGGACTACGAGCCGCAGGGAGCGAGCGTGACGATGCTCATCGCCGAGGAGGCAGCGGTCATCTCGGGAAGCAAGAAGCCCGTCAACGGAACAGCACTGACGGGGGAGACGATACTTGCCCATCTAGACAAGAGCCACGTCACCGTACATACCTATCCTGAGTTTCATCCCGATACGAGCATTGCAACCTTTCGCGTGGATATCGACGTCGCGACCTGCGGAGAGATTACACCGCTGCAGACGCTGGACTATCTCATCAGTCAGTTCGACTCGGACATCATCACGATGGACTATCGTGTACGCGGCTTTACGCGCGATCTGCAGGGACGCAAGCTGTTTATGGACAGCAAGATGACCTCCATCCAGGAGTTTATCAAACAGGAGACGCTGGATGAGTATGATGCCGTGGACATCAACCTCTATCAGGCAAGCCTTTTCCATACGCGGATGCTGATCAAGGAGCCGCAGCTCCAAAACTACCTCTTCAATACGGATGTCGATGAGATCCCGCCCAAGACACGGCTCCTCATCAGTACGAGTCTGCGTCGTGAGATGATCGAGATCTTCAGCGGGAGAAACGTGTACTAGGTATTTGTGTGCTGGGAGATGATCGGATGCCGCTCTATAAAAAATCGCTTTTGATTCTCCTGGCGCTGCTTGGTGCTGTCCTGATCGGTGCGACCTACGGCTACTATCGAGAGCAGGATGCCATCGCGCTCGACGCGGCGACGACCGAGCACGTCGAGCCCCTGCGCAAGGTTACCGTCTATGTCTCGGGTGAGGTAAAGAAGCCCGGGCTGGTCACGCTGGATGAGGACAAACGCGTCGCCGATGCGGTGAATGCTGCCGGCGGTGTGATCGAGACCGCAGACGTTGACCATATCAATATGGCGGCACATCTTGAGGACGGAATGCAGATACGTGTGCCCATGCGCCTGCGCGATGCAGGAGAAAAGGGAGCGGCGGCATCTCCCGGCAGGCAGGCAGACGGAAAGATCAATCTCAACACGGCGACCGAGAAGGAGCTGCAGGAGCTGCCCGGCATCGGTCCCGCCATGTCTGCGCGTATCGTGGAGTATCGTGAGAGCAATGGCGCATTTCAGTCCATCGACGATATCAAGAAGGTGCGCGGCATTGGTGCGGCTAAATTTGAAAAACTGAAAGATCGTGTGACGCTATGAAAACGGGACAGCACCCGCTGCGCTTCCTCATGGGGCTGCTGGCGGTGTTTTGTCTCGGCATTGTCTGTGGTGCCTGCTGCGGTATCTCTCTTTCCGTGCATCGTATCTATCTTATCGCCGCCATCCTGATCTTTTTTTCAGCCTCCGTTATCCTCGTTCTGAAACAGCATGAACGAACATGGATCGCGTTTGTGGGGCTTTTTTTCGTTGCGGGGATGTTTCGATTTGCGGGGGCGTATGAGCTGCCGGCGCAGGATATATCTCGTGCGGCAGGAGAGGAGACTGTTGTCTCTGGGATCATCACGGAGATGCCGCGCGTCACGGAGCGCACGGACGGGTCGCGGCAGATTCGCTATACTGCAGCGGTATACGCTCTGAGGCAAGGCGATGCAGAGCGTACGGCGAGCGGACAGCTGCTCCTCTATGAACGCGAGGAGGAGGATACGTCACCGCATGTGGGGCGCATTGGAGACAGGATCACGGCAGAGGGGAAGATTCGCCGCCCCCATGGATATCAAAATCCTGGGCAGATAGACACGGCGCTCCTCCTCCGCACGCAGGGGATCACGGCAGCTCTTTCGGCACGGCGGGGGAGTGTATCCATCGAGTCCCGTGATGATATCTCTCTATGGGAGCAGTGGATGCGCCGCGCGGCAGAGATTCGTACGCACTATCTTGAGCACATGCGTGCGGTCATGCCGCATACAGATGCGGCGGCAATCTTTGCGATGCTGTTCGGCGGCTATGAGGGAATCGACCCCGCCCTGCTAGAGGCGTATACAACAACGGGGATCGTTCACATTCTGTCCGTGTCCGGTTCTCATATCAGTCTGATTGCCGCCGTGATTGCGTGGATTGCTGTGATCCTGCGTCTGCCGCGAGGGCTCAGTGCCGCTGCTGTACTTTCTGCGATTTTTTTCTATGTTCTGTTGGCGGGTATGGTACCGCCTGCCGTACGCTCCGGCATCATGGGCGGGGCCGCCTTTATCGGACTGGTGCTCGGGCGCGAGCGCGACGCAAAGTATCTGCTCCTTTTGACAGGGCTGCTCATGCTTATGGTGTCGCCACTGCTCCTCTTTCACATCAGTTTTCAGCTGTCTTTTTTGGCGACGGCAGGGCTTCTCTTCCTCGCCCCTGTCCTCGCAGGAAAGATGCATCGTCTGCCGCGCCTCGTTTCTATGGCTTTTTCCATTACGATTGCCGCGCAGCTCATGGTGCTTCCCGTACTGGCATGGTATTTCAATCAGGTGTCGATCTCCGCGCTCCTCGCCAATCTTATCGTTGTGCCCATCGTTGAACTCATCATCATCATGGGACTCTTTGCCGGTATTGTCACCTATCTCCTGCCGCTCCTCGGCGGCATTCTCTTTGCCGCTGACAGCGTCTTGCTCGGCATATCGTTTGAGCTGACACGCGCCCTAGCAGCTCTTCCCCTGTCCAAGGTATGGCTGCCGTCGATGGGGCTTTTCCCATCGGTCTGCTATTATGTGGTGATCCTGATCCTCTGTGCACCATCCGAGATGCGCAGAAAGATCCTATCGCGTCTCTTGGCATATCGCCATATTGTCGCTGTGCTGTGTCTCGTCCTCCTTGTCGGTGTGTGTGCGTGGCAGATAATCATGCCGCGCGAGATGACCGTACACTTCATCGATGTGGGGCAGGGGGACTGTGCCCTCGTTGTGACGCCGCACGGACATGCGATGCTCTTTGATACGGGCGGAACGCGAGACGGTGCGTTTGATGTTGGCGCACGCGTCGATGTTCCCTATCTTCTCCACTACGGTGTGCGCGAGGTGGACTACATCTTTCTCTCGCATGCCCACGAAGACCATGCGGCAGGCGCGGGGGCGATTCTCTCCCGTCTGCCGGTAAAACACGTCTATACGGCGGATGAGGGACGCCATGCCTACGCCATGAGCATGCGCCTCGGTGATGCAAATCCTCTGCTGTCGAAACTCAGCCGGGCGGAGGCGGGGGAGACCTTTGTTCTGGACGGAGTTACCGTGGAGGTGATTTATGCACCGGCACGTGACCCATCGGACAATGCGACGGGCAACGAGGTGTCGAACGTCTACCGTATCCGCTACGGTGATGCGTCCTTCCTATTTACGGGCGATCTCGTTCGGGAACATGAGCTGAAGATGCTCAGTGCGAGCACGGATGCCTCTGCAACCGTTCTAAAAATCCCGCATCATGGCTCGCATACATCCAGTTCAGAGGAATTTATCCGTGCCGTTCATCCCATGTATGCCGTCTACTGTGTCGGTGCAGGGAACAGCTTCGGACATCCGCATGCCGACGTGGTGGAGCGCTATGATCGGATGGGCATAAAAACGCTCCGAACGGATGAGGACGGCGCGATTGTCTTTCATACCGACGGGCATCATCTCTCGGTGGAAACCTTTGCCGAGGGGCGACTGATACGTGAAATGAACGAAAAGTAGCATCCTATGGTTTCCCTTTTGTCTCCCACTCATGGGATTTTGCTTTGGATTACCACAGCACTGGAAACGTACTTCCGCAGGACATCCGAGTGAGACTTGACGCATTCACAGAATGGCTGATAGAATAAACTATAGTTGAGGACAGAATTCACGTAGAGACAATATCCGCACTGTCACAGGGCATCCTGCCAGCCAAATGAGCGGGATGGATGTGTCAGCTTCTTGGGAGAAGAAAACATGGCAAGCTGGAGCGGAATCCGAAAAAAACTCGAAAAGGACTATCTGGCGCTGAGCCTCAGAGGGCATATTCAGTATTATGCGACATCGTATAGCAGGAGCCCGGATCACGAGGGACGTGCCGCTATACGATACAATGGAAAAGAAATCATCAAGGGCTGTTACTACAATAATTGGCTGAAAGCAGATTGTTTTCCACAAGATGAAACTTACGAAAAACGCATGAAAGAAGAATTTGCGTTTATGGATGACACTGCCTTACGGTTGGGCGTGTTCGATCAACGCTCATTCTATCGCGCCTTTAGGGAATTTGAGCGGCAAAGCATCGAAGCGAGCCTCAAGAGCGAAAACTTGCTCGTACGCATATTCGCTGTGCTGGATCGGCGCGTTGGGAAAAGGAGGCTGCTTGTGATGAAAGAATCCATCACAGAAGAACCAGCAGTGTTTCAGGAGTTTTATGCCATCCGTGCGAAGGCAGAAGAATTGGAGTAGAGAGGAATAAATCCGTTTTTTGTGCATGTATCTTCGCGTGGCATATTTCAAAGAGGGCAGGATGAAAAATATGATGCAAAACGACAACATAATCGACATTCCCAGTCTCCAGTGGTACCCGGGGCGAATCTAAAAATAGGGAAGAAAACCCTTATATTTCAAGGGATTTCGTTGTTTCCCGTCTCCCATTCAAGAAAAATGTCTCCCGTTCGTCTCCCAAATTTCAAGGGAGACAAATGGGAGACATATGTTTTACAGCACGTTCTTCACCTTGTCGGAGATGATCTGTACGGGCACCTCTTGCATCTCGGGACGGTTCTCGATGTAGCGGAGTGTCGTGTCATAGTCGGAGTGCCCCGCGCGCGCCATGATGTCATTGGGTGCTGCCTGTGACTCTCCGAGCATGGTGAGGTTCGTGTGCCGCATGCAATGGAAGTCGAAGTCATGCACACCGAGCTCGCGGATCCGCTTGCACTGGTAGCCCAATGTGGTCGGCTTGATGTATTTCCCGTTTGTCTGTGTGCAGATAATTTCGATGCGCGGGCCCGGAGCGGGATAACCCTTTTCAAGGGAGACAATCTTTCGGATATCACGTCCCTGATAATCCTTCGCCGGGACAATGTAGTTGTAGAAATAATCCTCTCCATAATAGAGTTCGTTCTTCGCCTGTTGACGTTTCCAACGTTGGAGGAGGGGGAGAATGACCTGCGCATCAAAGGAAAGCGTCCGACGACTGCTATCGGTCTTTAGATCGCAGACATAATGCAGACCGACCTTTCCACGCATGGCAAGCCGTTGTATCTGCTGCGTGATGGAAAGCGTCATGCGCTGCATATCGCAGTTATCCCATGAGAGACAGAGTGCCTCGCCGATGCGCGTGCCGAAATAGAGACCCATGACAAGCGGCATGTGGAACGTCGAGCCGAACGGATGCCTCTGAAAGATCATTGACAGCTCATTGTCCTCGATACGCCGACGCGGCTGCCGATGACTGAGCGGGGCAAACTCTTTGCCCGGCACCTTGATAAGGCGTGCAGGATTCTCCCGCAGCAGCTCCATCGGATAGATTGCATAGTCGAGCGCCGTGGAGATATTGCTGAGTATCCGAGCGACGGTCTCATAGGCATAACCGTCCTTGCGCTTTTGCTGGACGAACCGATCAATGATGGCGGGGGAGAGGGAGGATAAACGATATTCGCCAAGCGCGGGTTTTATATGCAGGCGAATGTTCTTCTCTCGTAGTTCCAATGTATTATTTCGTGCATACAATCGCGTGTGTTCGTACCAAATATCGAGGTAGTCAGCAAAACTGATGCTGGCATCGTTCTTCTTTGCACCGCCGCCGATGTAAGCATTATATGCCTCAACTCCAGCCATGCGTGCATCCTGCTCTGTGGCATATCCGCCGCCTTCGCCGCGCTGACGTTTGCCGTCAACTTTTGCCTTCTCGAAGTAGTACGCCCATGACGACCCGCGCTGTTTTACGCGGACGTGATCGAGTGGGTTATTCGATTTTTTCGACATAATAAAAGCCTCCCTTGAAAATTGGAGGCTAATCCCATATAATAGGTATTGGTGTAGATGTGATTAGCCTCACATTTATTCTTGGCCGTCCGGAGGTGGTGCTCCGGGCGGCTTTATCTTAATCTATAACTATCTATCATTATTTATATAAATCTGGTATAATATGGGTAATCAGAGGAGGTGGACACAATGCGAGATTTTCAAAAATTCATTGAGAAGAATCGCCGTGAGATGTATGCAGTAGCATATAGCAACTGCAAGCACGATGAGGAAGGGCATTGTATCTTCCCGAAGGACGACCCTTGGATGAATGATACGGTGTGGGACACAGACCAGCATACCAAATAAGCTATCTTCGACTGCTCAGAAGTAACGCTGAGCGGTCTTTTATTTTATGAAAACGCCTCGATGCGTCTGCGTTCCTCCGCCTGCAGTTCCTCGGCAAATGCTGTGAACCCCTGCAAATCCTCTGTATTGAGATAGTTGATGTACTCCTTGCGCCGATCCACGGGAATCACGATCGGCGTCATATCGGCGAGGAAACAGCTGTATACCATCAGCGCACGGCCGACCCGTCCGTTGCCGTCCGGGAACGGATGAATATGCTCGAATGCGATGTGCTGGCGGCAGATGGCAAGCACCTTATCTGAATCGGATGCAGCAGCATCCATCTGTGCAGCGAGATTGTCGATCCAGTCCGTCAGCGCCGACGGAACAAGATAGGGCGGTGTCGGTGTGAAGTCTGCGCCAATGATCATATTCGGGCGCTGCTTGAACTGCCCAGGAACACTTTCGATTGCATCCCTGCAGAGGATCGCGTGCACCTCGCGGATCAGAGAGAGGGAGAGTGGTGTGCCAGATGTCGACTGCTCGACAAGAAACGTCATGAATGCCTTATAGTTCAGCACCTCGCGCAGCTCACGCATATCCATTGCTCGCGGGATATAGCCGTCAACGAGAACGCTCTTTGTCTCGCCCTGCGTCAGAGTATTGCCTTCGATCGCAGTGGAGTGATGCGCTATCCGCACCATGAGGTCACTGAGATAGTCAGGGTCATATGTCACTGTGAACCTCCTTTCTTAGAGAATACTTGCTTCACCGCTCATCGTGCTCCAACACGGTGGGCGGTTTTTTATTGAGAAAATAAAAAACCCCTGCACGATTCATGCAGGGGCTCTGTGGCTCAAGACCACGAAAATGAACTGGTTAGCGACTTGATGCCGCTTCGTGTCCATAGTATAACCCCTACAACGGTTAATTGTCAAATTTGTCAATTTGCGGTGATGCTTGTAGAAAAAGAAAGAACCCAGTCAAACTTGACTGGGTTCCCCTGTGTCCTAGCGGTCATACGACCGAGCCCGCGAAGGGCATGTGTATTATTATAATACACGAACAGGGAGAATCCGTCAAGCGGAAAGGCCTAGTTGCTAGTAAACAAAAATGTCCTCAAAACAGTGTCGATGCTATCAATCTCTGTATCTCCCAAATATCATCCCTTCCTATCGTCTATGGACGCTTTTTGCGCCCTCTTCAATTCCGCAAAATTCTCCGGCACGCCGACGGATCGTGCGAGTTGGTACATAGTACAATCAGGATACTCTCGCAGTAGATCGTCAGGGAGAAGAAGCTCGACAGCGAAGGTGTTCGCCTGACGTTCAAATCGGCTGTGCGGGTTGAATGTCTTTGTGTCCATGAAAACCGTGTTTAAGTCTCGGTGCATCTGCATGTGCCCGAGTTCGTGTGCGAGGACAAAACGTGCGGCGTCCTCATCCAAGTCCTCGGAGAGATAGATGATATGATTGCGCTTATGATACTGGTAGAACCCGTTGAGATCGACGAGGTGGCAGTAGATCAATATGATATTGAGTGCCCGGGCAATCGTAAAGGGATTGTTTGAGTTACACCGCCTCATGAGTTTGATTGCACATTCCCTTGCATTCATCGGTCAGTCCTCGTGACGGTACTTTTTCGGCGTATACTTTGCCTTGTTGCGTTTCTTCGCCATCTCCATCCCGATCTGCATCGCATCAAGGATGGACTGGATGCTCTCGGGGCTTGCGGGCTGTCCGTCAAACATCAGCCCCTCCTCCTGCATGAGCTTTTCTTTCATGTCATCCATCAAGTGCATAATCTCACGCTCGTCTTTTGGCGTGAGATCGGGCAGATCGCCCGAGGCGGGGGGCTGCTCTAATAGCTCGCTACGTTTTATCTTGAAAAAAGAGCATAGCTTATCCACTTTATCCATGCGAGGGACTTTGTATCCCTTTACCCAATTGCTTATGGTAGTATTGCTGACTTCCATATAAGCTGCTAATTCTGCCTGCGTGATTCCACGTTCTTGTAACAAGCGGTTCAGGTTGTCAGTAAATGTTTTTTTCATGGTGTTTTCATTTGGCATATCTTTCACCTCTTTTATATGAATTATTATATAACCAAAAGTAAAATAGCACAATACGAAAATAAAAATAAATAAACTAAAAGTGTTGACATAAACTTTTGGTTGATTTATAATAAGGGCATACCAAATGAAAGGGGGAACGCGGATGAGGAAAAAGAAACGACTTACCGTTTTGAAGGAAGTCACCAAATTCTTGATTGCGTCAGCTGCAGTCATCAATGCGGTGATCGAACTCATTAAACTGGTAAGCCGTTAGTCTGACGGGGGTGGTGAGAGCGCCCCCGTTAGAAATACTATACATCATCCGCGAAGAAGATACAATGAAAACTTCAACCGTGTTGCTCGTTCTGCTGGCTGTGACGATGCTTTCGGAGGTGTTCTTTGAGAGTGACACAGCATTCAGCATTACAAAGATTGCACAGTCGATCGCAATCCTTGTAGCGCTGTATGTAGAGCATTGGCAGAAGAAGCAGTAATCAGCCGAAACGCCCTGTGGGGCGTCTGCCGGGGATAGCCGCCCGGTACTGATGAGGCAGGCAGAAAGGATGTGATCCAGTGAAAATTAGCTTGAAAGCCGCCCGTGTAAACGCCAATCTGACACAGGAAGAAGTCGCAAAACTCTTGCGTAAAAACAAACAGACTATTGTCAACTGGGAGAACGGGAAAACGGTCATTGATGTGGGCAACTTCACAGCATTGTGCCAGCTCTACAAGATTGACAAAGACTGTATTTTTTTGCCCGAAAGCTAAACTTTAAGTTTAACATCGGTCGCGAGGAAGTCCAGCATGGGGGGCAGGAGGAGCAGAGAGGAGGTGAGGGGATGGCAAAAGAAAAGCCCCTGCACGAGCAGGGGACTAAGCGATCATTAGATCAGGGATGTAGTCATTCCGTTTCGACCAGTGCACGGGGGTCGCCTCGTAATTGGCGAAAGCTTCGATGGCATCCTCCGCAATGTTCTTTTCATCATTGAGCATGGCAAACATCTTGTTTTTGACGGCACGATTTTTTTGAATATCCTCCCACATAAAGAGTACAGCGGTGACATTGCTTTTTCTAGGGGCGTTGATGGCGTAGACGAAGCGCTCAGGGTTCTTTTTCCCTTTTGGGATGATGAAGTCTACCTTGTGAATGTAGCCGCTTTTTCCTTGGAACTGTGCGTCGGGCGTATAAAAAATATCGTTCTTCTCAAAAAAGTGAACGACCTCATCCAGAAAGATCATGCCCTTCTTTTGGGTCGATGGGACGAACATATCGCTTGCGGACATCATCGCTTGCAGCAGTAAGTGTTGTTTTACAGGATATGACTGCATCGTTGTCTTGATCTGAAGCTCTTTATCGTCCGTAACCGTGACGCCATATCCGCGAAAGAAGTTTTGAATTGCCTTCATCCTTCTGCCAGCGGACATGTCATACAGCTCCATGTCTCTGATGATATATCCATCATCAGACAACGTGACTTCTCCCCGATCTTCCTTTGCGAAGATAACCAATCCGTCATTGTGGCGATCCATGAACGGCGTTGCAATTTCTGTCCAGCCATTTGAAAGGTGGGTTTCAACAGTGTTTGTCTTTACCCAGTTCAAATAGCTATCGGTGAATGTCCTCATTGAAATCCAACCCTCCTTGCCTTGGAATGCGTAACTTATCTACGTCTATTACTTTAGCATAGGTCAAAAAGTCACGCAATGTCTGGAAAAAATCGAGGGGGTCGATGAAGGCATCTGGGAGCAAATAGGCGTTGTGGTCTCTTTCATGTTCATCATATATGTGAATGTGCGGCGTATGTGGAGGAATGGTCGTACCGTCAGCATTTGTGTGAAGCCCCTGACCGTCGGTGTCCAGTCGCAGGAGCGGAGTATTCTCGTAGAGGAGAAGATAGGATGCGTTCCGTCGATCCTCATTCTTGCTGCGGGCAACCTGCATCGCAAAAATAAATTCCCGCAGATTCTCAAGATCGGATGCGGGGTAACGCTCCTTTTCTCCTCGTGACGGCACTCGTAATGTTTGCTCGCGCATCATCTTTTGAAGGTTACTGAGAAATTCTGCTTCATCATTGGTGAGATTCATTTCTCTCTATCCTTTCATTGGATTGGCGGCTTATGGTTGGATTATCGCTTCTGCCGACGAGGTAGTCAAGCGATACGTCGAAGTAGTCCGCAAGGGCGATGAGGGTGTCGAATGTTGGTTTCGTTTTTCCGTATTCCCAATCTTGATAGTTTCGTTCTGTAACTCCTGCCGCCGCTGCTGCTTCCTTCTGTGTATGTTTTCGTTCTTTGCGGATGGCGCGTAAATGATCTTTGAAAATAACCATGTCAATCCCTCCAAAAAAGATTGACACGAAGAAATCTACGTGTTACTATAACAACATAACACGAAGAAAACAACGTGTTAAATATAGAAAGGGGAGAGGGTGAAGTGAGAGAGACGAAAAAGAAAACGAATCTGCTTGTGGCAAGAGTTGCATCCGGCAAGACGCAGCGGCAAGTAGCACAGGAGGCACAGATAAACGAGAGGGTTTATCAAAACTACGAATACGACGAGAACGAGCCACGCATACGGACGGCAATCCGCATCGCAGATGCGCTCGGCGTGAAGGATGTTCGGTCACTCTGGGGCGGCAACCCCGTGAGAGCATAACCTGCTAGCAAAATTATAGCATAAAGCTAGCAGGAGGGCTACATGAGAGAATCAATTTTCTTACGAGTTCCACCGGAACTAAAGCGATGGTTGGAGCAGGAAGCAAAGCGGCGCGGACTGACACTCACAGGGCTTATCGTGGCTCTATTGAGTGAGTATCGCGAGCAGAAGGACAAGACGGTGTGAGCCGTATAGCGACCGAGAGGAGGTGAGGGGATGGCAAAAGAAAAGCCCCTGCACGAGCAGGGGGCTATGGGTGATCGCCAACCAATCTATCTGGCAGTCAATATTCAATTCCCTGAGCAGGTGAGCTTTTATCGGGATGTTCGTGCATTGTTCCTGTGTTTTGTCATGATGCTTGGCGAGGTGCTAAAAACAATCTGGTTATCCTACTATCCATATTTGGAGAAACTTCGTATTCGACGAAAGCGGTGACGCTGATTGGTATTCTGTTGAGCGACTCTATAAAATAGCTTGCTTCTGTTTGATGATCCTTGTCAATTTTGAACGGATAACGACCACGAGGGATGGGGAGTCCATCCATTACCTCAAATTGACCGATATAGGTATCCGCAGAATATGAGCAAACGATTCCAGAGATTTGCAACGGAATATCAGAGGTGACTCGGTCACTTTTAAACAAACGTGAGGTTGGGTAATCAAGATGAATTGGTTCATCTAAGTGGTTCGGAGCAGTTATTTCAATTGCACCGTCTGTTCCATAGTGAAATGATTTGGATAAGCGGTATAGGGGAGGTCTCATTCTTTGCGCAATTGCTAAAGCATCTTCGGAGACTTGTAACGTATTGGTTCCTTCTTGAAATATACATATTGCGTTTGGAGAATCTTTAATTTCAACTTTTGGAGTATTGTTCTTCCCAAGTATTTGGGAGAGAAAAGTCTTGAGTAACTTGAACCCCGACAACGTTCCTTCAATGATAAGTTTTGGATCAAGTGCTTGTCCGATGATAAGGGATTGTTGAATTGCAACAATATCCAATCCTGCGTCAAAGATAATAGATCCACGCTTTATATCATAGGCAACAATGTTGAAGTTACTCCGATCTATCGGACTGATTCTTGAACGTCCTGTGTAGTAACAATATGAACGATCAAATAAGGCCTGTATGTTGATAAGCGTTGTTCCTAGCATGTGGAGATTTACACTTTTTGTTAGTTCCTCTCCTGTTAAAGATATGATCAGACGATCGGAGCCGTTCATCAGAATACCTCCTAGATAACTTGCTTTTTTGTTAGAGCTTATTTCTACATGAAAATAAATTTTCCTGCATAGGAAACAGAGATCTCGAAAGGAGGAAAACCAATGAGCAACAACCAGAAATACCCACGCTGCCATGCCCGCACCGTCGCTGAGATCGTACAGGACATCCGCATCATCGCAGCCACGCTCCGTGAAATCTTTGGCATCGAGCGTCATGTCGCAATCAACAAAGCGGTCTGCCTCGAAGAGGAGGCCTACGGACTTGAGATGTCTGCGATCAAGCCGATTATCCGTGTACCTGTGAAAGGAGTAAATGAATGAACAAACTTCAAATTTTCGAGAGCACCGCCTTCGGGACTGTCCGAACGGTACTCATTGACAAAGAGCCGTACTTCGTTGGCAAGGATGTTGCAGAGATTCTTGGATATACGAACCCGCAAAAAGCGATTCGTGACCATGTGGACGACGAGGACAGGACGGTGAACGAATCGTTCACCGTCAACGGGACAAAGGGGCTTCTTATCAACGAGTCAGGGCTTTACGCGCTGATTGTCGCCTCAAAGCTCCCTGCTGCGAAGAAATTCAAACGCTGGGTGACAAGCGAAGTCCTCCCCGCAATCCGCAAGACAGGCAGCTACACTGTGTCGAAACTCGTAAAGAACCCGAAGTACCGCACCCGCATGATCGGGACAGCAGTACGGGATGTCCGCAGCACGGCGGCAGAACTGCAGAAACTCTTCGGCGTCAAGGATGGCATCGCGCTCGCGAAGGCGACGAGCATGATCGAGCGGGCGTACGGTGTAGAGATGCCCGAGGTCAAGGAACTCATTCCTCCGGCAGAGCACGACACAGGCTTTCTCAATCCTACCGCAATCGGCGCAAAGCTCGGCATCAGCGCAAAGGATACCAACCTGCTCCTCAAGAATGCGGGGCTCCAGATGAAGATCGGCAAGGAGTGGCGCATCACGAACAAGGGCAAGAATTACGGTGAGGAAATGCCGTATGAGCGCAACGGGCACAGCGGCTATCAGATTCGGTGGAACGAATCGGTGGTCGAGGTGCTGCGGTGAGCCCTAAGCGAGTTCGGTCGGCCACTCAAACACGCAGGATAGCTCAGGTGCTTCCGCATCGCCCTCCAAGTCGTTGCAGATGGCTGAAGTTATGGCATCCTCAACATCCGTTTTGAAGATTGCCGGCATAGTGGAAAGGTAACGGATCAGCAGCTGGTTCTCCTCCTCGATCGAAAGATCACCGTCTGGTGGGTAAAAGTCCAGTACAATTTGTACATCAGTCAGCATCTTGACGGGGACACTGTGCGGATCATCTTCGTCGGATGGTTCTATGTCATAGTCGGCAGAAACCTGTGCAAATAAATCAGCTGTCTTTGCTCCCCCTTTCGACGTGAAGGTCATGGAGATTCTGAAAGCATCACCACCCTCACGGGATACGCTCACGCGGTAGTCAAATGGGATATAGGCAAACAGCCGATCAGGGGAAACTTGCAGGTATAGACACAGCTTATTGAGCGTGTCTAACTGAATCCCTTGACTGTAGTTATTCGAGAGTGAAGTCAGTGTCGTTCGCGAGATTCCAGTATCCTCACTGACTTTGCTGATGCGTAGGTTTCTTTCCGCGAGGAGAATAGCTAAGTTGCATTTCAACATTTTATACACCTCCTAGATAAATGTACAACGTATTGAACGAAAAAGCAATTGACAAGCCATTTTGCTTAATGTATAATACAATCAACAAAACGTCCAATACATTGAACAAAAATGGAGGTGAAAAGAAAAGGTGATTCGTGTGATTGACAATAAATTTTCTGCGATTCTCGGCAGCAGGCTTATTAAGATCAGCAAAGTGGCGCGGGACACAGGGATTTCCCGCACCACGCTCACCAACATCTACTACAAGCGCAGCACCTATATAACGTTCGCCGTGCTCAACAAACTCTGTGAGTATCTCGGGTGTGGTGTTGATGATCTGTTCCCATATGTCGCCAATATTGACAGACCGCGAGAGGAGGGTTGCCGCAGCGATAATTCGCCGGACGGTCAAAGATGATGTGAGGCTAAACAAATAGAACGGAGGTGCAATGATGGACAGTGCAGCGATGGAGTCCATCATCGCCAGTGCGATTGAGCGCGCAAGCAGATCGGTCGCGGTTGTGCGGGAGTGTCAAACACCAGACGAACTCCTGACAGTGGTCGAGGTTGCCGCGGTGCTCGGCGTTGGTAAGAACTACGCGAATATGCTGGTGCAGTCCGGTATTATTCGGGGCATCAAGCTGAACGGGATGAAGGTGCGCCGGCGTGAACTGGAACGCTGGATGGCTGCCATGGACGGGATGGATTTGGAGGATCCTCGGAATCCCGTCCCGATCGAGAGAAAGGAGGCAGTCGCATGACTGGGAAGAAGGTGATTGCCGGATGCTGCATCGCAGGTGCGGCGATCCTGCTCGCTGGGGCGTGCACTCCTCAGCCCGATGGACGGAACGCCGTCCTCGTTGAGGAGGTCTATGTCGTCAAGTCGGGGGATACCCTTTGGGGGATCTCGGAAACGTACCTGCGGAAGAACACGGGCACGCGCCGCTATATCCTCGAGTACAAGAGCGGCATCGAGGAGCTGAACCCGTGGCTGCTTGAGCGGCACGGGTTGATCTATCCCGGTGATCGCTTGACACTGACGTATTGGGTGCGAGGTGATGAGGGATGGAAACAAAAGAAATAACGCTCCGTTTACCTGAAGCGCTAGTCAAAGAACTGCAAAATTTGAAAGAAGTCACGGGGATACAGGTTTCTCAGTTGATTTTGTTGGCTGTTTGGCAAGTTTTTTGTACCACGCCCAATAAATCTGTTGAACCATCTGAACATAATAGTTCACAAGGAAATTGACCGATATATCATTTTCTTTCGCTACTTCCTCGAGTCGCTCTTTCAAGGCATCTGGTATACGAAGCGTAATGCGTACAGGCTCCATTTCCTTAACTGAAGATAATGAGAGCTCATCCATAGGGACAGGCGTTCTGAGTCGATCATTCAAGGCGTAGAGAATAAGAGAGGATTTTAGGATGCCTGTTTCCTTTGCCAGTTGGTCTAGCTTCTGATTGAGATTTCCCAGTATTCGAACGGTTAATGTCGCCACAATGACACCTCCTAAATGTCATTATACTATATTTTTCAAAAAAAGTATTGACACTGATTCGGTGTCAATGTAGAATATAGACACCGAATCAGTGTCAATAAAAAAGGGGTGATCGTTTGAATAAAGTTCGGATGACTTTACGAGTTATACCATCTCTTGATGAAAAGTTGAAAGCAATCGCAAGAGATACAGGGAGGAGGAGAAATGATCTGATTGTGCATGCCTGTTGGCAGCTTGTTCATGCTATGAAAAATGGTTACTTATGGGTTAAGGAGGATAAATAGTGAACGTATATTTTCGCCGCATAACGACGCTGAAACGTAAGCGTGTGTCTGTTCGTATTATGACATTTCTGGTGTTGGGATTGCGGTCTCAGACAGATAAACGATGGATAACAAGTTTCACGGTTTGCGATGGAGATTGTCCGAGCATACTTCAGGGAACAAAAACACAAAAGGACGCTGATAAAGAGTACAAAAATCTCTTACGAATGACACACCTGATGCAATTCAAACAAACACATGACTCAAAAGATATAGGATGGATTGAACTCAAAGAAAAAAGTGCCCAAACCGGTAGCCGCCAGTCTGAGCGCAAAGTAAAAAACTCTACGTGCTTATTATAGCACAATCGAAGGAGAAGTAACAACATGACGTACTGCGAAAAGCTTTATAATTTTTTCATCGAGCATCCGAAAGCATCCACTGACGAAGTGATGGATAAGCTCGATTGGGAGCGCCGACAAGTAACCCGCTATAAACATCGCCTCAAAGAGCGTGGTTTCATCGATGTGGATGCAATCGAAGGAGTGAAGATCCTGCGTCCGTACCGCAAGGAGGATAAAAACAATCCGATCCACGACTACAAGCAGGATGCATATATGGAAGCAGCGGACGCGTGCCTCGACCGCATCCACGATCCGGAGACGACAATCGCGCAGCTGATTGAACTGATTCGAGAGTTGCGGATGGTTCTCAAGGCAATTATCCCCGCATAAGGAGGCACATGATGGCAATGAGAACAATAAGAACACTGTATGACCTTGGTGACGCTTTCAACGGCGTGATGGATCTGGTGCTGGATGAGACGATGGATCTAAAAGTGCTCGAGGAATGCCTGCAGTCGATTGAGGAAGACATCGCCGTCAAATGTGAGAGAGGAATCGGGTTGATCCGCTCGCTTGAGAATCTGCGCGACGGCATGAAGGCAGAAGCAAAGCGCCTTACGGAGCGGCAGCGCGTGATCGACAACCGCATCAGCTCGATCAAGACGTGGTACGCAAAGAATCTCGACGAGATGGGAAAGGATAAGGTTGTCACGGATCGCGGCACGATGCGCGTGCAGAATAATCCGCCCGCTTATCCCCGCGAACTGTGGAACATGGAGAAGATCCCTGAGACGTACTTCGACATCGTGCCACAACATCTGGAGCTGAATATGGATCGAGTCAAGGAGGCGTTGAAGGCAGGGATTGACGTGCCGGGCGCGTTCCGCACACAGGCAAGGGGGCTGCGCATCCAGTGAATATCTTCGAGAAAATCCAAACGATACGCGTGAAACTCGCCGAAAGCGGGCTGAAAAAAGACAGGAAGAACGAGTATGCGGGCTATACCTACTATGAGCTCGGCGACTTCCTTCCGCGCATCATGCAGCTGTGCAGTGAGCAGAAGATTTTCCCCATGATCTCGTTCACGGCGGAGGTCGCGACACTCACGATCTACGACTGCGAGAAGCCGGACGCGAAGGTGGAGATCACGACGCCGATGTCAACGGCGCAGCTCAAGGCGTGTCATCCGGTACAGAATCTGGGTGCGGTGCAGACGTATCTGCGGCGCTATCTCTACATCGCAATGTTCGAGATTGTGGAGTCGGATAAGATCGAGGCATCGACGGGCAAGGATCCTGCTACACCGCCGACTGCAGCAGCACCGTCCAATATTTCGCCGAGCGGCCGCGCGTTCCGCTGCGACATCAATAAGCCGCCGCGCGATGAGCTTATGCGTCTCTGGCAGTTCATGGGCTGGGATGCAGGAAAGATTGATGAATATCTCGCCGCACGGGCGGCAAATATGAAAACAGAGCAGACACCTATGTTCTATCAGCAGATTCTGCAGGAGACGATTGATCACTGTATTGCGGAATCCCGCAACGGTACGCCCGGCTACGCGGGCAGATTATTTGACGACGGCTATCCGTTCCATTAAGAGAGGAGAACTACGATGAACGTATCATTTTTTGGCAGACTGACAAAGGCTCCCGAAGTTAAGACGAACCAGACGGGGACGTCCTACACAGCATTTACGATTGCGACGCAGGTGCAGGCAAAGGGGCAGGACGGCAAGGCGAAGACGCTCTTTGTCGATGTGTCAGCGTTCGGCAAGCAGGGCGAAAATATCGTGAAATACTTCGGCAAGGGCAGCCGCATTGTGATCCACGGCGACATCTTCGATGCACGGGGATGGATCGGCAATAATGACAACCAGGCACACATCAGCATCAATGTCACGATGAACGGCTTTGATTTCGTGGACACGCAGGCAGAATCGGCAGCGCGTCAGCAGGGAGTGCCACAGGCGGCACAGTCTCCGCAAGCCGCTCCGCCTGCGCCCGCACCTGCAGGCTATGCGCCGCAGATTCCGGCACCGATGCAGACGGGTTCAGCACCGTGGGCACCGCCGGCCTACGGCGCTCCGCAGCAGACACCAGTACCGATGCCGCCGCAGCAGGCACCGCAGAGCTACGCGGCGGCACCGTATTGATAAGCTATGGACATCAGTCTTAGACCATATCAGCAGCAACTGATTGATGATGTTGGCTATGAGTATTCAGAGGGACGGCGGCGTGTGTGCGCCGTCGCGCCCTGCGGCGCGGGCAAGACGATTATGACGGCATGGATGGCGCGCGGCACTGCACTCTCGGGGCGGCGCGCTATTTTCATGGTGCATCGGCAGGAACTGATCGAACAGACATCGGCGACGTTCACGGCGATGGGCATCCGCCACGGGCTGATCGCAGCGGGCGCGGCGAAGGAATACGATCTGCCGGTGCAGATTGCCTCTGTCCAGACGCTTATCCACCGCCTATCACAGGTGCAGGCGCCCGATCTTCTGATCTGCGACGAGTGTCATCACATCGTTGCCAATACCTACCGCAAGATCGTCGATCAGTTTGCCTCCTCCTATGTTCTCGGTGTGACAGCGACACCGGAGCGGATCGGCGGTCAGGGACTTGGCGAAATCTTTCAGTCGCTTGTCATCGGACCCTCTGCCGCGGATCTCATCGCGGCCGGCAATCTGACGCAGTATGACTACTATGCACCGCCGACGAAGTTTGACCCTGCTGCAGCGCATGTGCGTTTCGGCGAGTACGTTAAGAATGATCTCTTGAGTCAGATGGACGATGCCGATGTGATCGGCGATATCGTGACGAACTACAAGAATCTCGCGGATGGCAAGCGTGCCATCTGCTACTGCATCAATCGGGCGCACAGCGAACACGTTGCAGAATCCTTCCGTGCAGCGGGTATCCCTGCCGAACATATCGATGGGGAGACGCACAAGGCCGTCCGTGCGCGTGCCATCGAAGATTTCCGCACGGGGCGGCTGCAAATCCTATGCAACGCGGAGCTCCTCGGCGAGGGCTTCGACGTGCCCGCCATGGAGGCCGTGATTCTCGCACGGCCGACGGCATCGCTGACGCTCTACATCCAACAGAGTATGCGTCCGCTGCGGCCGGATCCCAACAATCCAGAAAAGCGTGCGGTCATCATTGACCATGTCGGCAATGTGTTTCGTCACGGGATGCCGGATGAGGAGCGTGAATGGTCGCTTGAGACGAAGAAAAGGAAACCGCGCGCGACGGCGATCAAGGTGTGCCCCGCCTGCTATACGGCAGTGCCGAGTACAGCGCGCACGTGTCCCTGCGGACATGTATTCACCGCCGCACCCGAAGAGCGAAAGATCACAGAGACCGACGGGACGCTCAAGAAAATCGAGGCGATCCAGCGCAAAGAGCGGCGGCAGGAAGTCGGCCGGGCACGCAGCGTCTCTGATCTCACGGCGATTGCCCTGCGGCGCGGCTACTCCCTGCGCTGGGTCTCGCGCATGGCAGACATTAAACGGCTGAGAGGATAGCGAATGAAACAATCAGAACATGAATTGCAGAATAAAATCCGTATTGCCGTCGGCAAGGAGCGGACGGCGACACTCTTTCGCGCCAATGTCGGAAAGGCATGGACGGGGAAAAAGACAATCTGCTGCGGCGATATGATTACGCTGCATGAGGCGCGTCCCTTTTCGACCGGATTGCCGATCGGCTTTCCCGATCTTTTCGGCTTTCGGACGGTAGAGATTACGCCGGAGATGGTCGGAAAGAAACTCGCCGTCTTTGCCTTTATCGAGGTGAAGACGAAGCAGGGACGCACGAGCAGGGCGCAGGAAAAGATGCACGCGTTCCTGCGTGATGCGGGCGCACTCGGCGGCGTGGCGCGTTCTACCGAGGAGGCGCTGCGTCTACTGGATCCATCCACTGAGCCGCCCGAAATGAGGTGAGTGTCATTGATACCGTAGAATTTTTCCAGGTGCTCTATCCGGCGGAAACGGAGGGCAATACATACATCTGGACGCTGCCGGAGAAACGCACGCGGTCATTTCCCTGCGTCAATGCCCTTGAGATCGCGCAGGCGGCTCGAAAGGAGACGGAGGCGCACAATGATGTGTATTACTCTGTTGGCGTGTCCGAGCGCCTGTTTAAGGCACATGAGCGAGCAAAGAGTACGGATATTGTCGCGATCCCAGGCCTCTGGGTAGACATTGATATTGCTGGCGATGGACATGCGGCGAAGTCCCTGCCGCCGGACTATATAGCGGCGCGTTCGCTCCTGCCGGAGATGCTGGATCCATCGATGGTGGTGCACAGCGGACATGGGCTCCATGCGTATTATCTCTTTCGTGAACTGCTCGATACGCGCACAGATGAGGAGTGCAGCACCGCCAAAGAACTATTGCGCCGCCTCCAGGGCGCGGTGCGTGCGCGTGCTGCAGAGCAGGGCTGGCATGTAGACAGCGTGCCCGACCTCTGCCGCATCCTGCGCGTTCCTGGAACGCTGAACTACAAGGGCGGTGAAGCCGTGCCCTGCATCGTTACAGAGTATTCCGAGGGGCTGCGCTACAATGCCGAGGACTTCGACGTGCTGCCGCCCGTGGAGATGGTCAGCAAAACAGAGCGAACAGAGACCTTTGAGCGGCGGCCGACGGACGGCGATGCACAGGTCATGCTCGCGAACTGTGCGTTCCTCCAGCACTTTCAGCAGAACTATAAAACACTGCCCGAGCCCGTCTGGAAGGCGGCGTGCACGAATCTCGTGCGCGGTGTCGGGGGCGATGCGATCATCCTGCCGCTCGTGAAGGAGTGGCTCGGCGCGAAATACAGCGAGGAGGATACAAAGAAGAAACTCGCGCACTATCTGAACGAATGCACGCCGCAGACCTGCACGCACATTCAAACCGATCTCGGGTTCAAGGGATGTGCGGATTGCCCCGGCATCAAGTCGCCCTGCGCGTGGTCGCTCGGCAAGGTGCCGCAGGCCATCGCGAAACTCAGGCAGATCGCGCTGCCGAATGCGGAAAATACACTGAATGAGGAGACGCTCGGTGCGCTGGCACTCGTGAAGAAGGAAAACAGCCTTGAATATACGCGCTTTAAGGAGCGCTGCAAGGGAAATGTGAATCTCAACGATCTGCAGCGTGAGGTAAAACGCGTGCAGGCATCACAGGCGGGGCTTTCGGTGGTTGAGGGCGGCGGTACGTTGGCGCGTGGTCAGAAACTCGGTGAGGTGCGCACGTGTGCGCTCGTGCCAGATACGCCGCTCGATCTCGCCGTCCCTGCGAATTTTTCCTATGGCGCGGATGGCGTCTACGAGGTGCGCATGACGGAGGTGGGGCAGGTGCAGCGGCTCGCTGCGGGAACGCCCGTCATTATCTCGGAGAAGCAGTACAACGTCGACACACAGACGGAGAAAATACAAATTTCATTCCGCTATTACGATCACTGGGTGCACGCTGTATGCAAACGGTCTGAGGCGTTTTCCGCGCGCAATATCATCGCGCTCACGGATCGCGGTCTCAATACCTCTAGCGAATCGGCAAAGTTCCTCGTCAAATATCTCCAGGCACTTGAGGCGGCCAATCCGAATATCCCTGTTGTTCATGCCGTGTCTAAAATCGGCTGGCGGCCGTACGGGCTGGATGAGTTCGTCATTCCATCGTCGAGCAGATACCGCGTGGATATGGAGGACGACGGAGAGCTCTCCGCTGCGTTTACGCAGCGTGGGACACTCGAAGAGTGGCTGACGGTGGCACAGGAGATTCGAAAGCACGTCTTCGCGCGCTTTGTCCTTGCGGCTGCATTTGCGTCGCCGCTGCTGCGCATCTGCAAGAACCGCAACTTCATGATTTATTTCTGGGGCACGTCGGGCGGCGGCAAGACGGCAGCGCAGCGTTTCGCGCTCACGGTCTGGGGCAATCCGACGCGGCTGATAAAGTCGTTCTACGGGACGACCAACGGCATCGAGCGTGCGGCCGAGTACAGCAACGACTTTCCGCTCGTCATCAATGAGCGGCAGGTCATGATGGGTAACAATAAGCAGGAGGCACTTGAAAGTCTCGTCTATATGCTCGAGGGCGGGCACGGCAAGGTGCGTGCAAGTAAGTCCGGCATCCGAAAGACGGCCACATGGCGCACGATCGCAATGGCATCGGGCGAAGAACCGCTGTCCAGGGAGTCGAGCATCCAAGGCGTCAAGACGCGCATCATTGAGCTCAACACGTATCCCGTGCTGCCGGAGGATGCGGCACGGATGGTCTATACCATCGATGAGGAGCAGCACGGCACGGCCGGCAGGGCGTTCATTGAGCGCCTGCTGCAGGAGGCAGGGTCAGCAGAGTACGCGGAGATTCTTGCGGCGCGGCAGGCACTGATCAATCGCCTGCGTGTGGAGTGTCCCGATCATTTCGAGCCGCATATCGACAATGTGGCGACGGTCGCCATCGCGGATATGCTGGCGAGTATGTGGCTGTTCGGCGAGATGCCCGAGGCGGCGCAGCAGGGCGCCTATGATATGGCAATCGCCATTATGGGTGGACAGGCGACAAAGCAGGAGATCTCCGACACGCGGCGTGCGTGGGACTTTGTCGATGAGTGGATGGTCAGTAACTGGCAGCATTTCAGCAATGACAATGGCTATGAGTCACGCGCCAAGCTATCACCGGAATACGGGTTCATCCGCAGTGGATATGTCAATGTGTATCCGATGTATCTGCGTGCGGCACTCGATGATGCGGGCTTTTCGTCGAATAAGTTCCTCAAGGAGTTTGCCGAGAGCGGGCTGATCTGCTCAACGCCGGAAAAGGGCAAATGTCGATTCACCAAGCGGGTCAGTTATGGAGGCACGAAGATCCATGTGGTTCAAATTCCACAAAGCATTGAACAGCCGCTGTAAGCCTGTGGGAACTGTGGGAACTTTGTGGGAACCGTTGTGGGAACCGCAAAAATCCAGTAATTTCAAGGGTCTAGCTTATATATATAGGAGAGTTCCCACAGTTCCCACATATTATATATATACTATGCAACCACCCTTACCATGGTATATAGGGTATAGGGGGGGTATAAAAAGTTTATATATATGTCAAATTTTGTGGGAACTGTGGGAACCATTACCCCTAGAGCCTTGTGGCTCTAAGGAAAGTGTGGTTCCCACGAACCTCAAAAATGCGCGGGAACCGTGTGGGTACCGCACATTTTCGTGGGAACACTTTCAGATGCGGAGGTGAGTTTATGAACTATTTCGAACATGTGAAGCCAAAAACAGAGGTGCAGCCGAACTCGTCAGAGGTGAGCCCGTATCTTTCCATGGTCGAACGTGTCGAGCAGCGTGCCTATGCAATGCTCGAACGCGAGGATCAGCAGGTGACGGCCTATGCTTCGGTGGATCCATTCGCTGATCTTTCGCCGGATGACTCTGATCTCTGGATCACGGCACTCACGAAGGCGCGCGAGATGGATAAGGAGTTCTACGCACGGCTGTATTATATGCGCGGCGGTGGGACGAAGCTGGTGCGCGACTATCGCTGGGGCTATGTGCTATGCCCGATTGTTACGGGCGATAATGCGACGGGCTGGCTGAGTATTGAGCAGTACGAGGAGGAAAAGCACTGCCTTGATGGATATGCGCAGCAGCTGATTAGCATTCTGCGCTTGGTCGCGTATGATGGCGCTGCATGAGCGCAGCGAAATCTAACAGAGGTGCAGCGAAGTAAGGAGAATAAAAATGGCAGACACGATATATCCGCAGAGCACGGAACTGAATGAATATCGGTATCTTAACTATCCGTGGTTGAATGGAATCGCCGTGGGACTGACGGCAGGCGCAGAAAAGCATCCGGGCGAGACGTGGCACGACATCCCTGCAAAAGAGCACGCAGCACGAGCCGTGCGGCATCTCTCGATGTGGCTTGCCGGCGATCGGAGTGACAAGCACATCATCAATGCGAGTATGCGCTGCATGATGGCCTGGGTGATAGAGCAGGAGGAGTCGAAGAAAATCGGAGGGGCGGAATGACCGAAATGAAACAAGTTCGTAACTATCTCTGGCGTGTCCGTGATGCAGAACGAGAGCTCAAGCTTCTTGAACAGGAGTATGAACAGGCGAAAGCTGACATCCTGCATCTAAAGGCGATCCAGTACGATAAGGACAAGGTCAGCAACTCGCACATCGGCGATCTCTCCGATGCAATCGCCGCACTTGATAAATACGCTGAGCGGGTCAATGCGAAATGGGATGAGCTGATCGCGCTGCGTACGGAGGCGGAGGAACTGATCGAGCAAATCGCAGATGGGCGATATCGCGATGTGCTGCATCGCCGTTATTTGCAGGGCGAATCATGGGAGTATATTGCCATCGGCTTGGGGTATAGTTTTCGGCAAGTCTTACGGATTCATGGAGCCGCTTTAGTGGAATTTACCAAAAAGATGGCATAAGATGTCATAGAATGTCACATGCGATCTGTGCTATAGTATAAGCTGTGAAAAGAGAAGATGCTGAGGCGGATTCTCGGAGGGCACAGCTGCGGCGGTGTCCTTTTTGATTGGTATTTCGTAGAGGTGGGATACATGACGCTGAAGGACTATCTGCGCTGTCGTGCGGCATGGAGCAGGAAGAAAACACAGGCACAGGCACAGTATAAGCGCAGAGTACGGCAAGAGAGCAGGCCAAAGGAGCAGAGAGGAAGAGGCTGAGGCATCCGCGCTATGCGGGCGAACGCGTCAAGTCCCCCGGTATCACAGGTACTACAGAGAGCCGCGCGCGACACGGGTCTGCGAGTCGCGGCGTTTGTCTGCGTGAAAATGAAAAAAAGCGGTTGACAATTCGGCATTTCCTGAGGGGGGGGGAAGGATGGCAGGAGAAAAGAGCTCGCGCGCGCGAGTGACAGAAGAAAATAAATTTATTTTCTCAACGGCTGACACTTGCGATTTCTTCCAGGTATCCAGAGAGACTTTGTCAAATTGGGAGAAAAAAGGCGCACCGAAAGCAGGACGCGGAAAATGGAACATCAAGACGATCATGGAGTGGAAGTTTGACGGGCGCCACACGGATAGTCCGGAAGTCCGCAAACTCAAAGCAGAAGCGGCATTGAAGGAGATCAAGAAGGAGCAGGAAGCAATCCGCCTTGCGGTGCAGGAAGGAAAATTTATCTCGGTCGAGCAGGTGACGCGCGAGCTGACGCGAAAGCTCGCGAATCTCAAGAAATCCATGCTTTCCATGGGGCATCTGGTCGCGTCAAATCTTGCGTCGCTGGATATGGAGGCGGCGGAGATCGCAAAAGCAGAGGTTGACAAGCGTGTAAAAGAGGCGCTGACGGAGATGGCGGAAGGGAGGCTTTACCGTGGCAGGACGAAGAAAAAAAATGAGCTCGGTTATCCGCCGTGGATCATGGACGCACTCGCCATACTAAGGCCGCCCGAAAAACTCACAGTGTCCGAATGGGCAGATAAATATCGTGTCCTGTCTGAACTCGATAGTGCCGCGCCGGGGCAATGGCACACGGCAAAGACACCGTATCTGCGGGCGGTCATGGATGCGTTCAACGATGATTTTATCCACGAAATCACATTCTGTGCCGGCACGCAGCTCGGCAAGACGGCCGCCGAGCAGAATATGATCGGCTATGCCGTCGCGCAGGATCCAGCACCGATGCTCGTTGTCTACCCCTCGGAAAAGCTCGCAAAATTCACGAGCGAAAAACGCCTACAGCCGATGATAAAGCTGTCGCCCGCACTCGCGGATAAGTTCGACGAGCGGGGGAGCAAAGATCTTGAGCTGTCGCTCGGCGGCATGTATATCGCCCTCGTCGGGGCGAATAGTCCGTCCGAACTTTCCAGTCGTCCCGTGCGGTATATTTTTTTCGACGAGATCGACAAGTTCCCGAAATGGACGGGGGCAGAGGCGGGGCCCTTGGAGCTTGCCGCCGAACGTACAAAGACGTTCTATAATCGGAAAATCGTCAAGGTCTCCACGCCGACACTCAAGACAGGAAACATCTGGCAGGGATGGGAGACGGCAGATATACAATATCGATACTATGTCCCATGCCCGCACTGCGGGGAGATGCAGACACTTGAATTTCGTCAGATCAAGTGGACGGACGGCGCGGATGAGACAGAGGCACGGATGGCGGCGTACTATGAGTGCAAATACTGCCACGAGAACATCGACGACCGTCATAAGCCCGCCATGCTGCGCATGGGTGAGTGGCGCGGCGAGGTAAAGGCAAAAGGGCGCGCGCACAAGGTCGCCTATCATCTAAACTCTCTCTATTCGCCGTGGTTGACCTTCGGGGACATCGCGGCGAAATTCATATCCAGCAAGGATGAGCCCGCACTGCTCATGAACTTTATCAACTCGTGGCTCGCCGAGCCGTGGGAGGACAAGAGCAGCAAGCTAAAATCCGATGTGGTCATGGAAAAGGCTCTGCCATACGAGCGCGGGCAAATGCCCGAGGAGGCGCAGCTGCTCACCTGCGGGATTGACGTGCAGCTCGATCATTTCTATTTTGCCGTGCGGGCATGGGGCGCGCACATGACATCGTGGTTGGTCGACTGGGGGCGCGTGGAGACATGGGCGGATCTTGAGACGGTCATTAACCGCAACTACGCCGATGTGAACGGCGTCGTACGAAATGTCAATCTTGCGTGTATCGACTCGGGCTATAACACGGACGATGTGTATACGTTCTGCGCCCGGCACATGGACGTGCTTGTGCCGTCGAAAGGATCCAGTCTGCCGATGAAGTCTCGCTATTCGGTGACGATACTGGATAAACAGGCGGCGGGATTCGGTCTGCGTCTCTACGTCATGGACACGAATCAGATGAAAAACTTCATCGCTTCGCGCATGACGATTGACGCGGGGGCGCATGGCAGCTGGAACGTCTACCGCGATATTGAGCGCGAATACGCGGATCAGATTTGCGCCGAGCAGAGAGTAGAGCAGAAAGACAAGAAGGGGCGCGTCTCCGTGGTCTGGGAAAAGATCAGCTCTCACGCGGCGAATCATCTCCTTGACTGTGAGACGAACAACGCGCTCGCCGCCGAGATCATCGGCGTGCGGTATCTTATGGAGCAGGAGGAGGAAACATGCGCGCAGGAGCAGGAGGATGAAGAAAATGACTGGATCGGCGCGGGGAAGAACTGATATTGAAAATTCTGTTGACACGTAATTTATTACGTGATATAATGCAACGTATAGGAGGGAGGACATGAAAAGCTATTCCTCGCGCGATGTGCTGAAACTGCTTTTAGAGGATGGATGGATTGAGATCAACTGCGTGGGAGATCATCACCAGTTCAAGCATCCGACAAAGCCTGGAAAAGTCACGCTCAGGCATCCAGTCAAAGACCTCGGGATTCGCGATCTGAAAAGTATCGAAAAACAATCAGGGCTTAGATTCTAAGTCCTGCCCCTACGGGGTTATATAGTAAATGATGAGAGGGAGGGTAGTATGTTGCCGAATTACTATCGCTATACGGCTATTTTCACCTACGAGGAGGATGGTATTCACGTTGTATTCCCCGACTTGCCGGGCTGTGTTACGTTTGGTAAGGACGAGGAGGAAGCTGCTCGCATGGCACGTGAGGTGCTTGCCCTCCACCTTTACGGCATGGAGGAGGACGGGGACGAGATTCCACAGCCTTCACCATTGCGGACGCTTGCAGAGCAGGAGGACTTGCAGAGCAATGAGGTCTTTATGCTCGTAGAAACCTTCATGCCTGCATTCCGTGAGAAGCAGAGCAAACGATTTGTAAAGAAAACCCTGTCGATTCCGTACTGGATGAATGCAGAGGCGGAGCGAATTGGGCTGAACTTTTCACAGACTTTGCAGAATGCGCTTGAGGAGAAAATTGCACTTGCAAAATAAAGGGGGAGGGGATTTTATGGAAAGATCGCCTGAAGAAAGGCACGAGATCCTTAAATATATCCTCGATGAATATGGTGACCGTAAAGGGACGCAAGCGGAAATCGCCACAAAAACTAACGAGAGATATGGAACTACATTAACTCCGAAGGATGTTGGGAGCATTACACGGCAGGAGGGATACTATCATACCGTTTTGCGTGATACACTAACCACGGTACTGATGAAACTGGACGATACAACCCAAAAACATCTCGGTTAAATAAATGCTGTTTATAAGCACTTTGCAGAAACGCAGAGTGCTTTTCTTATGGAATTTCTGTGGTCGGGCAGAAATTTTTCAAAAACCTCTTCGCCGATACGAGGTGGTTTTGTTGATTGCTGAATAAGAATGATATTTCCAAGGGTAACTTGTTTCTCTACAAGTGGGGAAAAAGGGGGCTGAGCATATGGCATGGTGCGTTGAGATTAATGAGAATCCTGAAATCGTCCATTAAATAGTTCTGTTACCTTAAATCGCATAAATGATAAGACCTCACTTTTTAATTTATCCAACAGTTCTTCGGATATGTTCATAGAATCGTTTGTTGACAAGTTTTTAATAGTATATTCGTTGAATTTGTGGTCATATTTGAGAGAGTATCCAAATGATCTAAAAAGATCTGATAGATATGATAATTCCGTTAGCGTAAAATCTTTACCCTCTACTCCTAGAAGATAATTTGTTGATACACCAAAGGTTTTGGCAAGTGTAGTAATAACATTCATTCTTATTTCACAACTACCGTTCTCATATCGTTGCAAAGAGGACTTACTAATTCCTGATAAATCACTTAGTTGTTTGAGTGTTAATCCCATATCCAACCGCTCCTTTTTTATTCTTTCAGATGTGAAAAAATAAGTGCGTTGGTTAGGATTATTATCCATATCTTTTTTTGACATATAGAATCTTCTCCTTTCCTGTAAGATAGTAAAGCATATTTTCCTAAAAATGACAAATAAAAAATATAAAATCCCATTTTTGGGTTGACAAACATATGCGGGGGGGTTAATATAAAAATGTCCCAAAACAGGGAAAATAAAAATATAAAACCCTAAAATGAGAAAGGAGGAAGTTATGAAGCTCGATAAGGATAAACTTGAAATCCTTATGGCGCGTAAAACATGGAGCTATGCTGACTTGCGAAAAGCCAGTGGAGTAGGAGGGTCTGCAATTTGTAAGATGGCTAAAGGAAAAGTGAGTTTTATGACTAAAACTGCAGGAAAGATTGCAAATGCTTTAGGAGTTGATGTAACAGAAATAATACAACTATTAAAGTAAAAGCACCCGCTCTACCCCACCCAAAGGATAAACGAGTGCTTAATCAAACCAAGAGATTTGATATGTCCATTATATCAAATCTCTGCGTGATTGAAAAGGAGAATTGCATAATGGCAAACGAAGTACAGATTTTTGAAAACGCCGAGTTCGGCAAAGTACGGACGATTGTGAAGGATGGAGAGCCGTATTTCGTCGGCAAGGATGTTGCGGACATTCTGGGCTACGCAGATACGGATCAGGCTATCCGTAAGCATGTTGACGAGGAAGATAAGCTGACCCGTCGTTTTAACGGGTCAGGTCAGAACCGTGAAATGACTATCATCAACGAATCGGGGCTTTACTCCCTCATCCTCTCGTCGAAGCTGCAGGGGGCGAAGAAGTTCAAGCGTTGGGTCACGTCGGAAGTTCTGCCGTCCATCCGCAAGACCGGCTCGTATAGCACCATCCCGAAAGAACGCAGCGAGTTCAAGGAGCAGGAGCTCAAGGCTCGCATGCTGAACGCGCGTGTGCGTGAATCAAACCAGTATCTCAAGATTGCCGCGCAGATCGACATCCCTGAGTACCGCTACATCCTGCAGGCGAAGTCCGCAGAGGCACTCAACGGCGGTGTGCCTGTCCTGCCCTTGCAGGAAGTCGAGCGCAAGACCTACTCTGCAACGGAGATCGGTGCGATGTTCGGCGTGTCGGCAAACAAGATCGGCAAGCTGGCGAACGCGCACCATCTCAAGACACCTGAGTACGGCAAGCTGTTCTACAGCAAGTCCGAGCACAGCGTCAAGGAAGTCGAGACGTGGCGGTACTACGAGAGCGTCATTCCTGTGTTTGAAAAGATTTTCGGATGGGAGGCGGCGTAATCATGACAGCTATGGAGATGGTTTTGACGCAGCCTGTACCAAAAGGTGATGCGTATACAGGACTCCGTTCTATCGTTGATCCTCACAGTGACGATCGGTCGTGGGAGATTACGAAAGCGTATAACTACGGTGTCATCATGGGCAAGCGCAATCAGCAGTAGGAAACAACTTCATCAGCGAACCCGCTCAATCTGGGCGGTTTTTTTGATGCACGTTTTGAAAGGAGGTGAGACCATTTGGAGACACTGGAAACACAGCTTGCGCGTGTACAGGAGGCAATCAGAGCGATTGAGGAAGGGGCGCAGGAGTACAGCATCGCGAATCGGCGGATCACAAAGGCGAATCTTGCGACGCTCTACGCGCGGGAAAATGCCCTAAAGGCGGAGATTGCGCGCAGGGATGGCGGGGATGTGCTCTTTGCCCAAATGGGGCGGCTATGATTCCACTAATTGAAAAAGCGATTGCGGCAATCTCGCCGCGCTGGGCGTGCAGTCGCGCCTTTTACGCCGAGAGCCTGCGCGCCTACGAGGCGGGTGAGGTGACGCGGTTCAATGACGGATGGATTCCGATCAACGAGGACACAGAAAACACCGATAAGACGCAGCGCGACCTCATCAAGGCACGGGCGCGGTATCTGGAGCGTAACAGCGATATTGCGGGCGCGGCCGTCGGCGGTATCGTGCGCAACGTGGTCGGGACGGGCATCAAGCCGCAGGCGCGCACGGGAGATGAGGCGCTCAATCGGCGCATCGAGACGCTATGGCGCGAGTGGACGGCGGCGGAGAACTGCGACATTACGGGACAACAGAGCTTTGAGGAGCTTCAGGCGATGCTTCTTCGGAGAAAGATCGTTGACGGGGAAATCCTCATCAAGAAGGTGGTCGCGCGCAAGGGGCGGCATCCGCTGAAACTGCAGGTCATTAAGTCTGACCTGCTCAGCAGCTTTATGATCTACGCGCCAAAGACGAACAATGTCATTCGCTCGGGCGTGGAGCTGGATGATTATTTGCGCCCGCTTGCCTATTGGATTGACCGCAAAAGCCCCGATGGCTATGTGGAGTATAACCCCGACCGCGTTCCCGCTGCGCAGGTCATACACCTCTGGTCGCGCAGTCAGCCTGACCAGATACGCGGCATCTCTGACCTTGCGCCGATCATCAAGCGTCTCAAGGACACGCAGGACTATCTTGATGCGGAGACCATTACTGCGCGCATTGCGGCGTGCTTTTCCGTGTTCGTCACAACGCAGACGGGCGCGCCGAATATGCCGGGGCGCATCGGGGCGAATCGCGGCGATCCGGAGGGGAAACGCCTGAAGAGCATCCGCCCGGGCATGGTGAATTATCTTGCCCCGGGGGAGAGCATCGAGACGGCGAATCCGTCGCGTGGCCTTGCCAATGCGCGGGACTATGTAGCGATACAGGAACGGCTCGCAGGGGCGGGACTAGGGCTTTCCTACGAACTCATGAGCCGCGACTTCAACACCTCGAGTTTTTCCAGTGCGCGGCAGGGGATGCTTGAGGATCGCAAGACCTTTGAGCCGATACAGAATTTCATGGCAGCGCATCTTTGTGACCCGATTTATCGGGAATGGATGGATCTCTGCGTCATGGCAGGCAGTCTTGATATCCCCGATTATTTTGAGCACCGCACGGCGTATCAAAATGTGGAGTGGGTAACGCCTGGCTGATCGTGGATTGACCCCGCAAAGGAGGTGCAGGCAGATATCGCGGCGATCCAGAACGGTGGCAAAACGCTCGCACAGTGGTGCGCCGAGCGCGGCTATGATTGGCGGGAACAGCTCGAGCAGATGGCACTGGAGAAGGAGACCGCCGAGGCGATGGGACTGAAGCTCTCGGTGCATACGCCGATCACGGTGCAGGCGGCGCAGAGCAATCATGTCAATAACACAGATGATGAAAAGGAGGATGCAGATGGCAGTAAGGAACAAGAATGAGCCGCAGCGGCGTGATATCTACACGAACGCTATTGCCATTCGTGAGAAAGAGGATGGCGGCGATGTGAGGCAGGCGGAGCTTTCACTTTCGAGTGAAGAGCCGTGCCGTCGGTGGTTCGGGGACGAGATTCTATCGCACGATGCGGAGGCAATTGACCTCAGTAGACTGCAGGAGATCGGCGTTGTCCTCTTCAACCATGACCGTGACCGTGTGATCGGGCGCGTGCTTGATGTTCGGCTGGATGAGGTGACGCGCAAGCTGCGCGCCACGATCCAGTTTGACGAGGACGAAGAGAGCGAGCGCATCTACCAGAAGGTGTGCTCGGGAACGCTGCGGGGCGTATCTGTCGGCTATGCAGTCGACGTGTGGGAGAGCGTCGAGGCGGGAGCAAAGAGCAGTAACGGGCGGTTTACGGGGCCGTGTGAGGTTGCGACGCGGTGGACGCCATACGAGCTTTCGATTGTGTCCGTACCCGCCGATGCGACGGTAGGAGTTGGACGTAGTTATGTTGAGAATGGAGATGGAAACATGGACGAGCAGAAGAATGATATTGACGTCAAGGATCAGGAGCGCGAAGCGACGCAGCCTGCGCCCCTGGTAAACGCGGAGGCAGAGCGTCAGGTGGCCGTCGCAGAGGAGCGCGCCCGCGTGCGTGAGATCGGGACGATGTGCCGTCAGTTCGGTGTGGACGATGTGCCATACATCAATAACGGTATGAGCGTCGAGGCTGTTCGCGCAGCAATCCTCGACAAACTGGCACAGGAGCGCAAGGCACAGCCGGTGACGGTGCAGATAGACGAAATGGACAAGTTCCGCGCGGCGGCGACGGATGGGCTTGCCATGCGTGCGGGGATGGCGGTCGAAAACAGCGCGCCGGGGGCGGAGGAGTTCCGTGGAAAGCGCATGATGCGCCTCGCCGCTGAGTGCGTGGAGCGTGAGCTTGGCAAATCGACACACGCCATGGATGACGAAACGATTGTTCGTGAAGCACTGACGGGTACGGGGGCATTCCCCGGGATCCTCTCGAACGTCGCGCATAAGAGTATGGCGCAGGCGTATCAGAGCGCACCGACGACGTATCAGTTCTGGACGGCACAGGGGAGCAATTCGGACTTCAAGGATGCGACGCGCTACCGTCTGAGTGAAGCGGACACGCTGGAGAAGCTGAACGAGAGCGGTGAGTTTAAGGCGGGCGGCGTCACCGAGGGCGCGGCAAAGACGAGCATCGCAACCTACGGGCGCATGTTTTCCCTGACGCGTCAGGCGATTATCAATGACGACATGGGCGCACTGCAGCAGCTTCCTGCCATTTACGGTGCGGCGGCACGGCGCATGATCAACAAGATGGTCTATAAGATGCTGCAGAGCAATCCGAAAGTGGAGGGCGCAGTGCTCTTCCATGCGGATCACAAGAACCTCTGCGCGGAAGATATCTCAATCGAGGGGCTTGCCAAGATGAAAGCGGCGATGGCGAAGCAGAAGAATATCAAGGGGAAAGAGTACCTAAACATTCAGCCTGCCTTCCTCATCTGCCCCGTGGAGCTTGAGGTGCAGGCGGCGCAGCTGATCAGTTCGGTGGTTGACCCGACGAAAGCAAACGCAACGCCGAACCCGTTCGCGAATAAGATGACGGTCATTTCTGAGCCGGAGCTTGAGGATGCGAAAGCGTTCTATCTCGCAGCGGCGGCGGGCATCGCGCCGACGATTGAGGTCACGAGTCTCAACGGCAACCTTACGCCGACGATGGAGCGCGCGGAGCAGTTCGACACGCTCGGCATCAAGTGGCGCATCTACATGGACGTCGGCGTCAATCTGCTGGATTATCGCGGTATCCAGAAGAGCACAGGCAAATAAGGAGGACATGAACCATGGCAAAAGCAGAGTACATCCAGCGCGGCGATAACTTCGACTATACGGCGACGGCAAATGTCGCCTATATGGAGATCGTCCCGCTGGCATCGCGCATCGGCGTCGCGCTCGCGGAGATTCCGAAGGGAGAGACGGGGACGCTGACAATCGTCGGGGCGTTTCGGCTTCCTGCATTGACGGAAAAGCTGGACGTTGGTCAGGCGGTCTACTGGGATAAGACGCAGAATGCCGTTACAGGCACATCGGGGGCGAACACCGTTCCCGCCGGCACGGTGATCGCGGCAAAAGAACAGGCGGGCACGTTGGCGCTTGTCCGCATCGGCTGATGGGCTTCAAGGAGCAGGTCGCCGCCGATCTCACACGTGTCTTTATGAACCCTGAGGAATTTGGCGAACACCATGATCTGGATGGGACGGCGTGCATCTGCGTCGTCTCGGGGGATATGACCGAAAAGCGAAACGCCGTGCTGCATGACGGACGGCGTACGCCTGACGGCCTACATGGCGATTATTTGACCGTCTGCGTAAAGACAGTCGATTTGCCGCGCATTCCGAAGCAGGGAACAAATTTCAAGGTGGACGGCAAACGCTATACCGTGGATACGTGCACGGAGGAGATGGGGATGCTGACCATTACCATGGGTGCGTTCCGTGCGGGAGGTGGATTCCTGTGATTGAGATCGACGATCATGACCTGCAGCGCGCGGCAAACCTGCTCCAAGCGTTTCCGGGGGCGGTTGACCGTCTCTCAAAACAGGCGGTGCGAAGCTCGGTCAAGGGCGTAAAGCGCGAGGCAGCGCAGAAGATCACGGAGCGGTACACGTTCCAAAAGAAACGCATTGCATGGGCGCTCCGCGTCTCCTATCGCGGCACGGGTGCCGTGTTTTCCGCACGCGGGCGCGTGAATGACCTCGCGTATTTCAAGCACAACCCGAGCCGTGTCCCGTCGAAACGACCGCCAAAGGGGAAATACCTCTACAGTGAAGTCGTACGCGGGCAGGGCGGGACAATCGCGCACGCGTTTTTGGCGCGGATGCAGAGCGGGCACGTCGGCGTATTTCACCGCATCAGCGGGAATGCGTCCATGCCGATTGCCAAGAACTTTGCGCCGTCCGTGCCGCAGATGCTCGGCAGTCCGTCCATCCGCGACTACATGGAAAAACACCTGCAAACGCGCCTAGCGGGTGCAGTGGAGCGTGAAGTAGATCAATTCTTGATGAGGTATCGATCATGCACCTGCGATGCTTGTGAGTGCCGTTGTCCGTGAGGTCGAAGCGGCGACGGCGAATTATCGGATGAAGGCGGAGGGACAGGCGGATAAGAAAGTCTCTGTCTACCCGCAGCATATTCCGGATGAGGAATTTAAGGACAACTCCTACTATCCGCTGGTCATCGTCAGCTGGCAGAAAACGGAGGATGTGACAGAGCCGGATAAATTCGGCGCAGAGGCAGTGATCGGGCTGACGTTCGGTGTGTACGGCGAGGATAAAGAGGCATGGCGTGACCTGCTCTCCATCATGGAGCGGGTGCGCCAACGCCTTTTAGTTTTCCGTAAATTGGAGAACCACTTTCGCATCGTATTGCCGACGAAGTTTGAGACGATTGAAAATCAACCGTATCCGTATTGGTTTGGCTATGCGACGCTCACCTATACCGTTGCACAGCCGAATGAACAGATGGCGGCGGATTGGCATCGGATAGAAAGGGATGAATGACATGAGTGATGAGGATAAGAAGATCACGGGAGAACTGCCGGCGGCAAAGCCAGTGAAAGCCGAAAAGCAGAATCCACCGATTCTGACGAAGGAGGAGACGAAGGAGGACAAAGCAGAGTGTTATGTCTACATCGGCGCGAACCGCCTCACCGACGGGCTGAAATGCAACACAGTCTATCGGGGGTATCCGAAAGAGCTGGTGGAACAGGCGGGGGCAAAGTACGCGAACATTGCGCGGCTCTTTGTCCCTATAGAGCAGCTGGAAAAGGCACGGGGAGAGGTCAGGCGCAAGGGCACACCGCTGTACTTGGCATGGGCTGAGATGGAAAAGGAGGTCTAAGCATGGAATATAAACATGGCGTATATACGAGAGAACAGGCAACGAGCCTCGTTCCCATGACCGCGACAAGCGGCGGGCTGGTCGTCGCGTTCGGCACGGCACCGATTCATCTGACACAGACTGCGGCAGCGGTGAATACGCCCCTTCTCTGCTATTCCTACAAGGAAGCAGTCGCAGCGTTTGGGTATTCGGAGGACTGGGAGAACTACACGCTCGCCGAGGTGATCAAAACGCATTTCGCGCTCTTCAACATGGCACCGCTTGTGCTGGTCAATGTCCTTGACCCCGAAAAGCACAAAAAGAGCGTGAAGGATAAGCAGGTGGATGTGAAAGGCGGCATCGTCACCGTGGCGGATCCTGTTGTGCTCTCCACGCTTGAGGTAAAACTCACGGCGGAACATCAAAAGCTCGTGCTGAATACGGATTATACGGCGGCATACGATGCGGCGGGGCAGGTCGTCATTACGCCGATGGATGGCGGCGGTATTCCGAGCGGGACGGCGAATCTCTGTCTCAGCTACACGGTTCTTAATCCGGCAGCGGTGAAGGCAGCGGATATCATCGGCGGCGTGAATGCAGCGACGAACCGCACCGAGGGGCTTGAGCTGATCGATGAGGTGTTCCCGCGCTTTGGGCTTGTCCCCGGCATCATCATCGCGCCGGGCTGGTCGCATGATGTGAATGTGGCGGCGGTCATGCGGGCGAAGGAACACAACATCTGTGGACATTTCAACGCTATTTCCATCTGCGACATTCCGTCAGATGAGGTCAAAACGTACACCGCTGCGAGCAAGTGGAAGAACGAGAAGAGCGCTGCGGATAAGGACTGCATTCTCTGTTGGCCGTTGGTAAAGCAGGGCAAGGAGAAATATCACCTCTCCGCGCAGATTGCTTCTCTCATGAACCGCATTGACAGCGAGCATGACGATATCCCGTATTATTCGCCGTCGAATAAGTCCATTCAGGCGGATGGCGCGTGCCTTGCCGACGGGACGGAGGTTTTCCTGAACGCTGCGCAGGCGGCATATCTCAACGGGCAGGGCGTTGTGACAGCACTCAACTATATCGGCGGATGGAAGAGCTGGGGCAACCGCACGGCGGCGTACCCGTCCAATACGGACGTGAAGGATAGCCTCATCAACAACCGCCGCATGTTCAACTGGGTGGGGAATACCCTTGTCACGACATTCTGGAGCAAGATTGATGAGCCGACGAATAAGCGTCTCATTGAGACGGTCGTTGACAGCGCAAACATCTGGCTGAATGGTCTCACGGCAAAAGGCGCGCTCCTTGGCGGCCGCGTGGAGTTCCGCGAGGATGAGAATACGACGACGGAGCTCATGGATGGGATCATCCGCTTCCACGTCCATCTCACCCCGCCTGCGCCCGCACGGGATATCGAGTTCGTCATGGAGTACGATCCGGGCTACATCTCGGCGCTGTTTTCCTAAAGGAGGGAATGACACATGAAGAATCAGGCATTCGCGTTTGACCTGCAGCGGTTCGCGGGCGTGAACACCGTCCGCGACAAGCTCATCAATTTTGAGGTGTTCAAGGGCGGCAATCGAAAGCTCGGCATGGCGGATGTGACGCTTCCGTCGATCAGCTATAAGACGGTGACGATCTCGGGCGCGGGTATCGGCGGAGAGATCGAGATGCCGACGCCGGGGCAGACAGAGAGCATGGAGACGGAGATCAGCTGGCGCACACTCAATGAGGATGTGACCGAGCTTCTTGCGATGCGTTCGCAGGATCTTGAGTTTCGCGGGGCGAACGAACAGTACGACGCAGCGACGGGCGAGATCAAGGTGCAGACCGTCAAGGTCAACATTCGCGGGCTGGCGAAGAAGGGCGACCTCGGCTCGCTGAAGCCCGCTGACCACATGGACAGCAAGACGACGCTGGAGGTGACCTATATCAAGGTCACCATTGACGGCGTGCGCAAGGTTGAGATCGACAAGCTCAACTATATCCACTTCGTCGACGGCGTGGACTATCTCGCCGATGTGCGCAAGGCTCTGGGACTGTAAACGAGAAAAGCACCTTCCCTGTGACGGAGGTGCTTTTTCTGTATGTTTTTAGGAGGATTGGACATGGAAAAGAAAGAGAATATGGAGATCGTCGAGGAGAAGAAGGAACTCGATTTCACGGAGCTCGAAAACCGTCTGGATGAGCTGGATTCCAATGCGTTCATCAACGCAGAACGCGCCTGCCGCATGACGGGTGATCCGACGCCCGACATCGTCTATAGCGCGAATTTCCGCGCGCGGCTCGCGGCGACGGCGATGGGTGTTCCGTTCGAGGAGATCCGCAAGCTGAAGCTGCGCACCTATACGGCGGTCATTACAAGGACGCTGAATTTTTTATTGCAGTCTTTGGGCGAGGAGCTGACCCGGCGCAACAGCTGAGGGAGATCATCTTTGCCCTGCGCGAGGCGGGCTCTCTGGACTACTGGCAGAGGCAGACACTCAGAGAGCTGCGTCGCTGGATGGATGTGATCGAGGAGGAGAAACGACGCAAATAAAAAGGCAGCGACATAAGCCGCTGCCTCTGCGTTGCTATGGGGAGTTTGTCATCTTTTAAGGACGCCGCGAACGGCAAAGGGAATATTGAGAAGCCGAAGGAGAAAATCAAGAAGAACGATGAATACTTCAACAGCCGCAAGTAAGAGATGAACGAAAACGAATACTGTTAATGCAATGATGACCATACAAATGAAAAAGACAATGGGATTTTCAAGCATTGGGATCACTCTCCTTGTCGTATTTGATAAATCTATTATAGCAGAAAAAGGGGGGATTTTGTGGCAGCGGGGAAAATATTTGCTATCTCGTTTGCGATCGGCGCGGTGATGAACGCATCGTTTGGGACGGCGATGAATCGCAGTTCTCTTGCCATGCAGCAGCTGAGCGACAACACACGCTTTCTGAATGCAGAGCAGCAACGTCTCGAACGGGCTTGGCAGGCATCACAGGGACAGGTAAAGGCATACGCACGCGAGATTGACCGTATCCGGCAGCAATACGACGCAGGAAAAATCTCACAGAGTCAGTATCAATCGGCGATGGAACGCGCACAGCAGGGAATGCGCACAGCGGGCATGAGTGCTGATGAGTACCGCTCGCATCTCGCCCGTCTACGTCAAGAGATGGCGCAGATGAAAGCATCTGCCGATCAGCTGCGGAATGCGCAGGCAGCGAAAGCGGCGGCAGGGGAGAATTTCGCCAATGCAAAAGCGGGATTCGGGAATGCCGTTGCTATGGCGGGGATGGTAGTCGCACCGATCTATGGCGTTGTTGAGACGGCGGCAAAGTTCGAGGCCGCTATGTCGAAAGTGCAGGCAATCACGCGCGCCAATACAGATGAGATCGGGCGACTCACAGCAGAGGCACGCCGCCTCGGTGAGACGACGCAGTTCACGGCGCAGCAGTCGGCGGAGGCGATGAGTTACCTTGGTATGGCCGGATGGAATACAGAGCAGATCATCGCAGGTATGCCAGGACTGCTCGCCCTCGCCGCCGCCGGAGGAACAGACCTCGCACGCACGGCGGATATCGTCTCCGACGACCTCACGGCGTTCGGCCTTGCGGCGGATCAGGCATCGCACATGGCGGATGTGTTCGCCGTCACGGCGACGCGCACGAATACTAATGTCGAGATGATCGGCGAGACGATGAAATATGCCGCACCTGTTGCGCGCGCCTATGGTGCGACGATGGAGGAGACGGCGGCGCTCACGGGCATCATGGCGAATGCGGGCGTCAAGGCGTCGCAGGCAGGTATCGCCTTGCGTGCGGGATTCATGCGACTTGCGGGCCCGCCGAAGAAGGCAAGCAAGGCAATGCAGGAGCTCGGCATATCGCTGTCGGACGTATCCGCGCAGCATCAGGAGGCATCGGCGGCATTAGCTTCGCTCGGCATCAACATGTACAACATCGCCGGGGAAGGCTCGCACAAAATGGTTGCCGTATTACAGGAACTGCGTACGAAAATGCAGGGGCTGACCAGTGAAGAGAAACTTGCCTATATGCAGATGATCTTCGGCACAGAGGCGGCGACGGGCTGGCTGAATGTGCTGGATGCGGGTCCCGAGGTGTTTAATGACCTCGTATCGCAGATGGAACACTGCGACGGCGAAGCCGAAAAGATGGCGGCGGTCATGATGGATAATGCAAAGGGTGCCATTGTCCAGCTCCAATCCGCCATAGAGGGCGCTGCAATCTCCATTGGGACGCTCTTTCTGCCTTATGTCGCTGATGCGGCGAAATGGGGTGCAAATGCGGCGGCGGGCATCTCCGCATGGGTCAAAGAACATGAGGGGCTGACGAAAGCTGCTGTTGAGACAGGGGCGGCAATTGCCGCTCTTATTGTAGCGGTGAAGGGATTTCAAATCGCCTCGGCAGTGTATAACTATGCGGCGGCATCCATGCGGCTCTATCTGTTGACAACGAGGGAGACAGCTATAGCGCAGCGGCTATTGACCATGGCAACGTGGGCACAGGCGCGGGCGATGGCGGCAGTCAATGCGGCGTCCAGTGCAGGAACGTATCGTGCGCTTGGCGCGCAGATTGCGGCAACCTATACAAGGCTGCGGGCAATTACGTGGGCGAATGTCGGGAATGCCATACGTACGGGGGTAATGATCGGTGTCAATGGCGCACAGGTTGCGTTTGCCCGTATCGTCGTATTCGCACAGGCGGCACGCACGGTAACGATGAGCGCAACGCTGGCAATCGTTGAGAGCGCAAAAGCGGTGGGTATTGCCATGCTGAACATGATACGGAATTTCAGTATGACTGCCGTACTTGGAAAGGCAGGAGCGGCATTCCGCATGCTCGGGACGGCGATCCTATCCGTTGGCAGAGCGTCGATGGCGATGATGTTTTCCCCGTTGGGCGTCGCCCTTATGGCGATTGCGGCGGCCGCGTATCTCATCTACGCCAATTGGGATAAGGTGGGGCCGTTCTTCGTGCAGCTATGGACACGGATCCAGACGGCGTGTGCGAGTGCATGGGCATCGATGCAGCCGGTATTTGACCGCCTGAGGGCGGCACTTTCCACGCTTGCGGATACAGTGGCACCGCGCATCATGGCAATCGGCGCAGCGTTTATGGCGGCGTTCGCTCAGGTGAGTGCAGCATTTGCAGAGCACAGTGAGACGTTTGACACGATCATCAGCATTGGCATGATGGTCGCAGAGATTTTTGGCAGTGTTATTATCGCCGCAATTATCACGTTTGCGAATATAGCCGTCGGTGTCATCACAACGACGATTGGTGTCATCGTAGATATCATCAACGGGCTTGTCGGCGTGCTTACGGGGATTATCACCTTTATCACGGGCGTGTTCGCGGGGGATTGGACAACCGCATGGACGGGCATCGTGGAGATATTCAGCAGTATCTTTGGGACACTGGCGAATGTCGCGGGCAGGATCCTCGGCGGAATAAAGAACACTGTGACGGGCATCATCAAGGATGTGAAAGACTTCGTCAGCAGTGATGGTGGAGGCGGCGGACAGGAAATCGCCGCGAATGCGCGCGGCGGTATCTATCGCAAGGGCGCGTTCCTTACGACCTTCGCAGAGGACAGCGCCGAGGCGGCGATTCCGCTGGACGGCTCGCCGCGTGCGATCGGGCTTTGGCGCAAGGCGGGCGAAATCCTCGGTGTCGGAAAAGACGCGGGCGACACATCTCTTTCCATTGTCGGGCGCGGCGGGGGAGAACCTGCCATGAGTGTGCCGCCGATTTCGATTACACTGAATTTCAACGGGGATACTGCGCCGGAGAAGGTCAAACAAGCGGTGATGGATGCAGGACGGCAGGTACAGCGCACGTTTGCCGAGCAGATGGAAAACTATCGACGTGAGAGGGGGCGTCTGGCTTTTGGTTGACACATATACAACGCGCAGCGGCGATACATGGGATCTTATCGCCTACGAACAGATGGGGGATTGTCGCTATGTTGACCTGCTGATAGACTCCAATCGCGCCCATGTGCATACGGGGATTTTTGCGGCAGGGACGGTGCTGGCTATTCCGCCAATTCCGATAGACGGGCGCACAAAGAATCTGCCGCCGTGGAGGAGGTAGAGTATGAAGGCGCGGCGGGCAAAGGTCAAATGTACCTATGACAATGTGGACATATCACGGGATATCGCAGCATTTCTCAAGTCGTTTTCTGTGCGCGAGGTGCTGGGCGGGGAAGCGGACAGCGCGGAGATCACGTTGGAAGATCGGGAAGAGCTCTGGCAGGGAGACTGGCTGCCGGAGCGCGGGGCAATCATGGACATCGGCATCACGGTGTCGGACTGGGAATATGAGGGGGATAACCGTGAACTGCCGTTCGGAAAGTTCGAGGTCGATGAGATCACGAATACGGGTCCACCGAATGAAGCGAAGATAAAGCTGATCTCGGTGCCGAATAACACCGACCTGCGCGGCGTAGAGCGCACGCGCGCATGGGAGAAGGCGAATCTCTCCCGTATCGTGCAGGACATAGCGGAGGGGGCATCGATGCAGCACTACTATGACGCACCCGACGATCCGATCATTGACCGCGCAGAGCAGTCGGAGGAGACAGACCTCGCTTTCCTGCAGAAGATATGCAAGGATGCGGGGCTTGCCCTCAAGGTCACGAATGAGACGGTTGTCGTATTCGACATCTCAAAATATGAGAACGCCGACCCTGTCATGGCGATCACAAAGGGGCGGGACAATATTGCGTCGTTCGATTGTCGGATGACGATCCATAACATCTACCGCGCATGCCATGTGAAATACAAGAACGGCAGCAAGGGAGAGCTCATCGAGTACACATTTACGGATCCGCATCGTGAGAAGGGGCGAACGCTGGAAGTCAATGAAAAGGTGGAGAGCATCGACGAGGCGGAAAAGCTCGCCAAAAAGAAGCTGCATGAAAAGAACCTTGAGGAGGTCGCGGTATCCATTAGTATGATGGGCGATTTTGCCTTGCTTGCATCCAACACAGTCATGCTCAAAGGATTCCATGTCTACGATGGAAAGTATCTCATCATGCGCAGTTCACATGAGATCGGAAGAGGGTACACATCGAAAATCGAGCTGAGGAGGGTGATTGATGGATACTAAGGCGATGCGAAACATCGTGCGCGTCGGTGTTGTGAGTGAAGTGATTCCTGCCGACTGTGCAGCGCGCGTGGTGTTTGAGGAAAAGGACAATACGCCGTCGCCTGTTCTGCCTGTTCTTACGCGCGGCGGAAAGGTCAATCGTGATTTCTGGCTGCCGGATATCGGCGAGCAGGTCGTGTGCCTCTTCGCCTGCAACGACAAGAATTTCTCAACGGGATGGATCCTCGGCACGCATTATGCGACGGGCGCGGGAAATGCTGACAGCGCAGATAAGCGCCGCATTGATTTTGCCGACGGCTCGTTTGTAGAGTTTGACCGCGCGACGGGCGGGCTGACGATCCAGTGCACGGGCGACGTGGTAATCAACGGGCGGACAATTTCGCTGAATTAGGGAGGTGAGCTGATGCCAGCAGCGGTAAGAGACGGCGATGCGACGACGGGCACATGCGATAAAGGCCTGCCATGCTGCCCGCACGGACGGTCGGGAACAGTGAGCGTAACCAGCGGCAATGTGTTTGTCAATGGACGGGGGCTGCATCGTCTGAATGATACGGGCCCGACGAATTGCCCGCATGGCGGGACGTTCGCGAGCGTTGCAGGAAGCGCAAGCGTATTTTGCAATGGGCGGCCTGTGATCCGCATCGGAGATGCGACGATGTGTCAGTCATGTGGGCAGTCGGGCACGCACACAACGGGGAGTGGGAACGTATTTGTAGGAGGGTAGTATGTCATTTCTGGATAACGCGATAGGCTCGTATAAGAAGCAGACGGAAAAACGACTGCTGAATCTGCGAAATAACATTCTCTCTGATCTCAGCAGCCGCTTTTCGTGGCTCTCTCAGGGCGTGCAGATCGGCTCGCTCGGAGACATCGTTTTTACGGTATCCACGGATGAGGTGCGCACCTTTCGTGACTATCGGCGTTCGACCAAGGCGCGTTTCGCGTCGCATGAGAGAATCGGGGAAAAGCCAATTTTGGAGTATATTGCCCCGGATGGAGAGGAGATCACATTTTCCATGACCTTTCATGTGGAGCTCGGTGTGTCGCCTGCAAAGGAAACAGAGCGGCTGCGGGAACTCTGTGAGAAGGGAGAAGCAATGTATCTCGTCTTTGGCAGCACGCCGATCGGCGCGCACATGTGGGTGATTGAGAGTGTCGGGGAGAGCGCGGAACGTATTGATCATGGCGGGCGGATCCTCGTATCGCAGGTGGAAGTGACACTGAAAGAATACGTTCTTGTCATATATGACACAGCGCAGGAAGGAGGTGCGGCAACATGACCTATGATGTGATGCAGGAAGTCGGTGCAATAGACTTTGCGCCATCGTCCAGAACGGCGGAAATTCTTCAAAATGTGCGGACGGTGCTCACCACGCTCAAGAAAAGTGTTCCAATGGATCGTGAATTCGGCATCTCAGGTGAGGTCATTGATCTGCCGATCGCATCGGCGCAGACGAGGCTTACGAGTGAGATTGTTGCGGAGGTGAATAAATATGAGCCGCGCGCACAGGTGATTGGCGTGTTTTATCAGGGCGATGGCGAGGAGGGCGTGCTGACGCCTATTGTGAAAGTGAGGCTGAGAGATGAAACTGCGTGATTTGCCGGATGTGTCCTTTGCAGAGAGAGCTCCTGACCTGATCGAATCCAATATCATCGGAACCGTTGAGCGACTGCTGCAGCGAAAACTTGCGCGCGCAGATCCCCTCCGATTGATTCTGCTCGGCGTGGCGGCAATCATCGTGCAGGAGCGCGGTCTTATCGACGATACGGCAAAGATGAATCTGCTTGCCTATACAAGAGGAGACTACCTTGAGCATAAAGGTGCACTTGTCGGAACGGAGCGGATCGCGGCATCATCGGCACATACAACGCTGAAACTCATCCTATCTGCGCCACGTGAGATGGCGACGAGCATCCCGCAAGGGCTGCGTGTCACAGCAGGGGACGGCGTGCTGTTCGCACTGGATGCTCCGGTTATCATCCCAAAAGGCGAAACATCGGCGCTTGGTGCTGCAACGTGTACGGTTACGGGAAGCCTTGGAAATGGATACGCGCCCGGCGAACTAAAGACGATTGTGGATCCTGTGCCGTTTCTTGTCTCGGCGGCGAATACGACGATGACAGAGGGCGGCGCGGATGTGGAGAGCGATGACAGCTATCGCGAGCGCATTCATGAGGCTCCGGAGCAGTTTTCAACAGCGGGGCCAACGGGAGCCTATGCGTATTTTGCGAAGAAAGCAAGCGCTCTGATCAGTGATGTGAGTGTTGAGAATGGTGGTCCCGGTGTGGTCCTGATTCGTCCGCTTCTCAAAGGCGGTGCCCTACCGGGGGCTGAGATAGTGAAAGCCGTGCGGGATACGCTCAATGATGACAAGGTGCGCCCGCTGACCGACATGATAAAGGTGGAGACACCGGAGGTTATCAAATACAACATTCGCGTGCGGTACTGGATTGACCGTAGCGACGCTGTAGCGTCTGCTGCCATTGAAAAACGCGTGAATGAGGCAGTGACAGACTTTGCGGCATGGCAGAAGGAAAAACTTGGGCGGGATATCAACCCGACGGAGCTATACTACCGCATACGCGCGGCAGGAGCAAAGCGTGCAGAGATTACAGAGCCGATATTTACGCCCGTAGGGATCGGAGCTGTAGCTATTGCTGACGTTCAGACGGTCACATTGGAGGGACTGGAAGATGGCTGATATCCAAATAATCGACCATTTGTCCCTACTGGATATTCTGCCGGAGAATTTGCTGGCAGATGAAAAGGTATACGCTGCAGCAAAGGCGGTGGATGATGAACTGCAGCGGCTTATTGCGTCGTGTGTTGAGGTGCTGCACTTGCCACGTCTCGACGAGCTGCCGGAGGAGGTCGTTGACCTCCTTGCTTGGGAGTGGCATGTCGATTTTTATGAGCCGTCTTGTAACGGAATGGTTCGAGTATGGCGGCGAGCCGTATCATTTCCGCATTGACCTTTTGACCGCGCCAAATATAACACAGGATGATACGGCTCGTTTGCTTGCAGTCGTCAATGCCTCAAAGAATGTGCGCTCCGTGTTGGACGAACTTAGATTCCGACGCGAAGCACAGAATGATATGTATTACGCCTCCGCACCAACCATCCACACGACCTACGAAATACGCCCGGCGGAGATCACGGACGCGAGGGCAGAGGCGCGGCGCTGTATCGGCGCGGCAGTTTCCACGCATGCGGCCTACGAGGTCTATCCCGACACCGTGCGGGATGCGGCGATCGGCAGCACGCTCCACGCGGGCGGCATCGGCAGTATCTACAAGAGTATTGAGGTCACACAGACCTAGGAAGGAGTAACTACATGGCAAACTGGACAGGCGGGCGCCTCACGAAAGCTGGGCGCGACTTGCAAATCAAAGTGGAGGCGGGACAATGCAAGCTCGAACTCACGAAGATCAAACTCGGGGACGGGACGGAGGGACTCGACGCAATCGAGACCATGACTGATCTTGTCGGACCCAAAGCCGTCTTCGGGATCAGCAGCGTTGTGGCGAAGGACGGCATGTGCACCGTGACGGGTATTATTTCTTCGTCGCAGGTCACGGCGGCATTCTACGCACGCGAGTGGGGACTTTTTGCAAAGGATCCGGATCGCGGCGAAATCCTCTACATGATCTCGCTCGACCCGAATCCAGAATCCATTCCGCCGAAGACTGCCGCACTCAAACAGGCGGCGACGTACGCGATGAATATTGTCGTCTCCAATGCGGCGAACATCGAGGTGCGCATTGACCCTGCGGGACTGGTGAACGCAGAGATGCTCGCAAATGGCGCGGGGCTTGTGCGGCGGAGCACGCGCTATGAGATGGGCGACATCCTCTACGATACACAGCTCACGCGGCACGACCTGCGCCTTGAATGCGTCAGGGCGGGTACCACAGCGGCGACATTGCAAAACCTGAGCGACGTCCATCTCGGAGACAGCGTTACAGACGGTACCGTTATTTGGCGGGTCAAACGTCTCTACACCATCGACGGCGACATGTTCGAGATTGACGAGGGCGGCGGCATTATGCCGACGGCAGAGCCGCATTACAGCGTCAATTACGATCTGGACGAGGATGGCAACATCATGCCGAAAGCAATGTAAAGAAAGGATTGGTGACACATGGCAACAAGAGGCATCGTCCCTCGCGCAAACGGCGAGGGCAGTATCGGAACAATGAAGAAGCACTGGGGTGCAGGGTATTTTGACACGATCAACACTTGTGTGCGCCAGAAGGCATACGCTGTCGGTGACATCGCCTACAGTGATTGCCTGCCCTCGTGGGTAAGACTTGAGTGCGTCAAAGCGGGCACGACGGCAGCGACGAAACCCGCCTTATTTACACAAACGTCCGCGGGGGGGATACTCATAACTGACGGCAGCGCCGTTTGGATTGTGGATGATGTGCGTGACGGTACGCCCGTCGGAGCGGTGCGCGGCAGTCTGTACCTGCCCACAGGATATGTCAAAGCCAACGGCGCGACCGTACAGCGTGCGGACTATCCGCGCCTCGTCGCACTCGCTGACCGTCATAACCTATGGACGGACGACGTGACCGCCAACGCGGGGCTGTTCGGACGCGGGGATGGCGCGGCGACATTTGTGCTGCCGAACTGGACAGATCGCATGGTGCAGCTTGCGGGGGATAATGCAGGGGCAACGGTCGCGGCGGGGCTGCCGAATATTACGGGAACGATGTTTTTCCGCGAGCGTCTCAATGGTGTACCATCATCAGGTGTGTTCAATCAGGAAAACACTCCGGCTAGTGCTACTTATCACACACTGGGAGATGGACATAATACGACGGTGTCCTTTAACGCCTCTCGCGCCAACCCTATCTATGGACGCAGCAACACAGTCCAGCCCGCCGCGATCAAGTTAATCCCCGTAATCAGATACTAGGAGGAGCAACATGGAGACAAAAACGGTCTACGCCTACGACGCTGATGGTAAATACGTCGGTGAGCAAACCCTTGACGACACCGACCGCTCGCCGATCAGCGGCGCGTGGCAAATCCCCGGCAACATGACGGAGACACAGCCGCCCGCCGTAAAGGAGGGCTATGACATCTACTACAAGGGCGGGAAGTGGGAGCAGGTCGAGCAACCAAAGCCAGAGGCGACGCCGCCTGAGGACACAGAGACAACAGAAGAGCCGACGGCAAGCGTACCCGAAACGGAGCTTGCCGTCATGGAAGGTATGGTCGATATGCAGAGCCGCATCGCGGCGCTTGAAGCAGAACTCGTAAAACTCAAAGGAGGAAAATAACAATGGCAGCAACAATCTACAGCTACATCGTCGTCGCTTATAGCGTCCTCGTGCAGGGAGGAAAATTTGCACTGTCCCCGGAGGACAACCCGAAGAACCTGCGCGTTGTACCGGAGGCGTACCGTGAGAAAGTCGCAGAGTGGATCGTCGAGCACACCGTAGGGTGATGAGAAGCGCAGAATAGCCGTCATGACAAGTGGCGGCTTTTTCTGTGCACGGAAAGGAGTGATGCTTATGCAGAGTATTTTGACGTGGCTCGCAGATTGCGTGCCGACAGGGACGGAGGTGGAGGCAGGAAGCATGACGGCGGTAGTAGGCGGCGTGATCGCGTATCTTTGCGGATGGGACAAAGCAATGGAGGCACTTCTGGTACTCATGGGAATGGACTATGTGACGGGAATGCTGGCGGCGAAGATCAATCCCAACCTCGGCGGATGGAGCAGCAAAGTCGGCTTTCGGGGGATTTGCAAGAAAGTGCTCATCCTCTCTATCGTCGCCCTCGCGCACCTTATTTCAGACCTCACAGGCGGCGAAGCGGCACGTGTGCTTGTGATATGGTTCTTTATCGGGAATGAAGGTCTGAGTATTATTGAAAATGCAGCGAACTCCGGCGTACCCGTCCCAAAGAAGCTGCGGGACACGCTGGAACAGCTGAAAAATGAGAAGGATGAAAAGAAGGGAGAGCAGAAATAATGGCACACGTATTACATCCGTCGCAGATGCGGCGCGTATCGCCCGCAGAACTCGAAAGCCTTGCCATGTACTATCGTGAGGCAATCGCACAGGTGGCACGGAAGCAGGGGCGTGAGACGAAAGTCTATCTCCACTGGTCGGCGGGACACTACGGGCAGTTCTGGAGTGACTACCACGTCCAGATCGACAAGGACGGCGAAATCTACGTAATTGCAGATGGGGAGCTGGATGATGTGCTCGCCGCAACGTGGCGGCGCAACACGGGCAGCGTCAGCATCTGCATGCTCGGCTGCTACGGAGCAACGACCAACAACCTCGGGCAGGAATCGCCGACGCCGCTCCAGATCGACGGCATGGCGCAGGCAATTGCCGCGCTCTGCAGCGGACTCTGGCTGACCATCGACAAGCAGCGCGTCATGACGCATGGCGAGGCGGCGGACAATGAGGACGGTATCGAGCCGCATGAGGCGTATGGCCCGCGCACGACATGCGAGCGTTGGGATCTCGAGTATCTCGGTACGCTGGAGAGCCCGAAGTTCCACCTGTGGTCGATGGATGGGGGACGCGGCGGCGACGTGCTGCGCGGGAAGGCAAACTGGTATAGGCAGTATTGGAAGGACAACGGCGGAACGCCGTGAAAGGAGAAAACATCATGAGCAAGTGGACAGACATCAGAGACACAATCGTCAAGGAGATCAACGTCGATCAGGTGACTGAGGAGGTCAAGCAGCGCGTGACGCGCACGATCCTCAACGAGTGCATCCCCGCCATCGAGCAGGCAGTCGATAAGTTAGTAACGAAAATCAAGGAGCAGGCAAAGGATGAGCGCGGCTGGTGTTATTGGCGCGATGCGGTCGTCCTCCCTGCGGTCATGCAGGGCGGCGTGTGGCTGGTCAAGCTTGTGCTGGACAAGTCGCTCGTGCCGACGGTCAAGGCATAACGATATAGGTGTATTCACGCCCCGGGGCTTCGGCTCTGGGGCTTATTTTTGGTTGTCTCCCAAATTGCGCCCTCGTCTCCCATTTGTCTCCCGTTTATGTGATTTTTCCTTAAAATATGATATAGTATTGATAGGGATGAATCATGATTTTCTCGCTTTATACATTTACGTATGCTGATAAACTCCAGTAAAATAAGGCATCGGAAGGAATACAGATAATGACTGATAATGATAATATAATCGACATTCCCAGTCTCCAGTGGTACCCGGGGCACATGCGGAAGGCGGAGCGTCTGGTTCAGGAGAATCTAAAGTCGGTGGATGTGGTGGTAGAGCTCCTCGATGCGCGCATTCCGATGAGTTCTGCAAATCCTGTTCTGCGAGAGATTGTGGGCGGGAAGCCGCGCCTCATCGTGCTGAACAAGGCGGATCTTGCGGATGAATATGTGACACGTGCGTGGGTCAAGTATTATGCCGCAGAAGGGCTTTCTGCGGTTCCCGTGGACGCCGTGAAGGGGAAGGGAACGAAGGAACTCGTACAGGCGATTGCGCGCTGCGCAAAGCCGAAAACGGATAAATTGGTGCAGCATGGGGCGAAACCACGTGCCGCACGCTGTATGATTCTCGGCATTCCGAATGTCGGCAAGTCGTCACTGATCAATCGGCTGTCGGGCGGCACGAAGACAAAGGTAGAGAATCGTCCCGGTGTGACTCGCGCAAAGCAGTGGATTCGCCTTGGTGCACAGCTCGAGCTGCTGGATATGCCCGGCATCCTCTGGCCGAAATTTGAGGATCAGCAGGCGGCGCTTCATCTTGCATTTACAGGGGCAATCAATGACAATGTTTACGATGTAGGAAGTGTGGTGCTGCTTCTCCTGAATCGTTTGAGAGAGGACACTCCGCAGTCGTTGTGTACGCGTTATCAACTGGATGAACCTCTGCCTGAGGGGATTGAGCTGCTTGATGCCATTGGACGAAAGCGCGGATGCCTCCGCGCTGGCGGCAAAATTGATTACGAAAAGGCAGAGCAGGTAATTTTGTCGGATTTTCGGAGTGGCAGACTAGGGCGGATTTCTCTAGATGCAGTGCCGTGCATCCCATCAGTATAAGCAGTGCGGTGAAGGAATCAGAGAAAATGACGATAAAAGAGATAGAAGACGTTTTTCGTCGCGGAGATGTGACGGAGGATTTCCTCAATACCTGCAAATGTGACGCGCGAAAAACCGTCCAAGCGATTCTTCGCCGTTACGAACGTACACAGCAGGAGCGTGCGCGTCTCTATGCAATGTATGCGTATGAGCGTTGTGCCGCCGAGCGCGGGCACTGTATCGTCGCCGGTGTGGATGAGGCTGGGCGTGGTCCTCTGGCGGGTCCCGTCGCAGTAGCGGCGGTGATTCTGCCGCAGGAGTACCTGCTTCTGCGCCTGAACGACTCAAAGAAGCTGTCTGAAA
>ERZ772948.62-NODE-62-length-59318-cov-36.719758_pt1 | contig 59318 bp, 79 predicted proteins | sample MGYA00511945_ERZ772948 | MGnify/ENA primary metagenome ERZ772948 (study PRJEB29015, sample SAMEA2737927) | human oral metagenome | biome: human oral; feature: human-associated habitat; material: dental | place: China | collected 2141 ... | reverse complement strand
CTGCCGCTCCTGCCGCTCCTGCCGCTCCTGCCGCTCCTGCCGCTCCTGCCGCTCCTGCCGCTCCTGCCGCTCCTGCCGCTCCTGCCGCTCCTGCCGCTCCGGTCGTACCGCAAGCTCCAGTCATCCCTGCGCAACAAGTGGTATATGCACCGGCTACCCCTGCCGCCCCTGCCGAAGCTGCTGCGAATTTCTTAAGTGGTAACACCGCTATTCCAGCGCAACCCTCCGCAGAAGCCGTAGCCCAACTGGTACAACAATCGCAGCAGATTGTTCAAGGCCACTAACCCAACAGGGGGCGAAAGCCCCCTACTTAGATAAGGAATCTACCATGTCTGAAAAACAACATCTTCTCGCCCCTCTGACTGACAGCCGTGAGCCTGCCCGATTCACGCAGAGCGAAGCCAAGACCTACGAATGTATTACCAATGATGAACTTCCGGAATGGCAACGCGAGTTCGCAAAATGGACTTGGTACACCCAAGCCCCAATGAGCGTATGGAGTCAACACGTCGGTTTAGCTGGTACGGTTGCGACCAAAATCGTTCACGGCGGTCGTGTAAACCTTGAACCCGATACAATCGAGGCAATCAAGAAAGTTACTGCTGCGCTTACCCACTTGTTTAATAACGGTGTTTTGCCATGTTCCGACCGTAAGGCTTTCGCAGGTATTTTGAAAGTTGGTATGGATGCGATAGACTGGCAGAATTTTTACGCTTGGTATCAAGCGCAACAGCAACAAACACAGCAAACCACAGAGGGCGAATAACCGCTCTCGCGGTAGGAGCGGAAAATGTACCACCAATTTTTACAAACGGTTGTCAGCCCCAATGGTTGGAACTGCATTACGGAAATCCACCCTCGTCAGGACGACCCCAGTCGGACGTGGGCGCGTAATAACCCGATACAGTTCAGCAATGCGGAAGCCACAGACATATTCATTCAAGGACTTCAGCAACGCGCCGTCGAGACCTACTTCGGTTTGGCGAGCTACGCACAAGTACCGGCAGATGGTAAAGGCTTCCGCGCACAGACCAACGTGCTGGCATTGCGCTCGTTTTGGTTGGACATCGACGCTGGCGCGGCCAAGTACGCCAAGCATGGCGATGCTGTGTACCCCACACAGGCGGCGGCACTGGAGGCTTTGAACGACGAGATAGCCAAAGGTGTGTTACCAAAGCCTACCTATGTGGTATCAAGCGGCGAGGGGCTTCATGTGTATTGGTGTTCTACCGAGGACATCGCCCCTGCCGAGTGGCTGCCTGCTGCGGATAAGCTGGGACAATACTGTAAGTCGGTCGGCCTACGCGTGGATAGCTCACGCACGACAGACACGGCGAGCGTGTTGAGACCAGTTGGTACGGTGCATTTCAAGTCCGGTAATCCTGTTGCCATCTCCAGCGTGGGGAATCTGTTTACCAAACAGCAACTGCTGTCGCAGTTCTCCGCGCTTCCTGTTGCGAACACCCTGCGCGGTATGCAACAAGCGTTCAACCCTCTCGCCGGTCTCGGCGCACCGCCGATAGCTATGCCTGCCGGTATGTCGTCCTCGATGGACGGCTTCGCGGAGTACAAGCCTGCCAGCTTCGGCAAGATTATCGACAGGCAGAAGTACGAGCGCACAGGCTGCGCCCAGTTGTTGTGGGCGTATGAGAACCAGCAGGACGCTGACGAGCCGACATGGTTCGGCGCGTTGTCCGTGGCACAGTTCTGTGTGACCGACCGTGAGGAATGGATACACAAGTTAAGCCACCTGCACCCAAGCTACACCCGTGGCGAGACAGAGGCGAAAGCAGCACAAGCCAAAGGTCCACGCAGTTGCGCCAGCTTCGAGGCCAACAATCCTGACTTGTGTAAGGGCTGCCCTCACTATGGCAAGATTACCAACCCTATCGTGTTGGGGTACGAGCCGCAGAACCGTCCGACCATCGTCATCACGCCTGTTAGTTCAGACCACACACAGACCGATACGTTCCTTGTACCGGAGTTGCCGTGGGGTTTCTATCGTGGGCAGAACGGCGGTGTGTACACCGACATCCCTAAAGTCGGACCGGATGGTAAGAAGTCTAAGGACGAGATGGTCGCGTTCGAGGTCTGTCGTCAAGACACCTACATCTTCGAGCGTGTCCGCGACGGCAGCAACAAGCAGTTGTACCTGTGTCGTTACCACTCGCCGCACGACGGCGTGGTGGAGTTCCAACTGGACAACACCAACATCAACTCCCAAAAAGAGTTCAAAGACACCATCACAGGCGCGGGTCTGCCGATTGATGGTGCAGAGCAATGGAAACAACTTATGAGCTTTTTCAACCGTAGCCGTACCAAGATGATTAACGCTCGCGCGGCTGTGACAGCCGTGTCACAAATGGGTTGGCAGGAAGATGGTAAGGACTTCGTACTCGGCGACGTGGTTATCACACGCACCGGCACACGACCTGCGCCGTTAGGCGACAGGGAAGTGGCGCGTAAGCACGCTAAGGCGTTCAAACCGTCCATGACCGGCAGTGCCGCCGATGCACAACTTAGTCTGTGGCGGGCTATCCTTGCAGAGATGTACGGTAGCAAGCAAGCAGTTGCCAACCAGTTCGTTATCGCTTCGGCACTGGGTGCGCCGTTCAGCTCCAAGTACGCGCTTGAGAGCCACGCAGGTGGCATCATCAGCCTAAGCTCTTCCGGTTCGGGTCGTGGTAAGACGTTTACCTGTCAGACTGCGTTGCGTGTGTTCGGCGACCCATCGGCTGTTACGTTCAGTAGCAAAGATGGTACGACCATTGCGGGTTTGATGACTAACTTGGGATACCTCAACAGTCTGCCGCTGCTGCGTGACGAAGTAACCGAGATGACACCTGAAGAAATCGTGAATATGGTTTACGACAGTACCCGTCTCGGCGACAAGGAACGCGCTCAAGGCAGCGACAACGACATCCGTGGCAACCGTAACACATGGCGCACATTCTTTTATGCCACCGCCAACACCAGCTTGTACGATATGGTATCTCAAGGGCGCGACGTGGCCGACGGTCCAACCCGCCGTATCACGGAAATCAACATACCCGAACTGGATTACCTGCGAGACAGCGACCATGCCCGACGACTTGCACAACAACTGCATACCATCAAAGGTGTGGCAGGCTACCGCCTTATCGAGTGGCTCGTGAACAACGACGAGGCCGCACGACAGCTATGGGACAACGTGTTGTCATACTTCATCAAGCAGCACAGCGTGACCAACGAGGAACGCTACTGGGTCAACCACTTGGTATCAGGATGCGTTGGGGCTATTATCGGCGACCAGCTTGGTCTGTTGCCGTTCGAGCCGTCAGCCATCGTCGCTTACGCCGGCGAGCTGCTTGGGCAACTCCGCGCCCGTGTCGGCTACCGCGTGTTAGACCAGCAGGATTACTTGGCGCAGTTCTTCGTGGATAACTCCGACCACACCCTCGTGATAGGTGCGGCTATGGAGGACGACTTCACACTGACCGTAGCCGAGATGCCGCGCAAGAGCGTGTACATCCGCACCGAGCCTGCCAACGGCATGGTCTATATCAACCCGTGGCTTATCAAGTCGTGGTGCGCCCAACGCCGTGTCATGTTGGCGGACTTCGAGTACCAGCTTATCAAGCGTGGTGGTAAGCCTAAGCAAGAGAAACGTATGCTGGCGAATACCGCCCATGCAGTAACCACTGACCCGCAGAAAGTGTGGGCAGTACCCATAACCACAGGAGAATCCCAATGACCCTTATTGTGTATAAAAACGGCGAGCTTGCAGCAGACAACGGCTGCACTCGCAACGACAGTAGAGAGCCGTCCAACAAGATTCGTGTCTTGCGCGACGGCGACCGTACTCTTACTATCGGGTATAGTGGCAGCCTCGATGCCATCACGCGCCACTGGCGTGAGGTGCAGAAGCGTATCGAGACGCGCACAGCGTTCCTAGACGATTACCCGAAGATGAATACCGCCGGTATTGCAGTGGTAGCCCCTGACGCGCCTACCGAGGACGACCCAATCCGTGTGTTCACGTTCAACTGTTTCGACCAGAACACAGGCAACGGCGTGTGGGTACTTGAGTCTACCAACATGGTATGTGAGGGTGCGGACTTCGCCACCTGCTCTGCACTGGCTATCGACCATGTTGCCCCACATTTGTCGGCGGCGCAAATCGTTAAGAACGTCGCGGAGGTCAACTCCTCCGTCGATACCCGCTTCGGCGTTAGCCGTGTGGATGTCATCAACCCCGATGGCCTGTTACCAAACACTGTGTATAAGGTTTAACCATGAATAAATTTACCACCTCTATCGTCCGCTTGGACTATGATGAACCTGTCGCGCTGTCCGACGTGCTGCGTACCTCCGCTGCTGACCCTTTGCTCAAAGATTTCGCCGGTGTCTGTGGTATCACGCACGGTATGGCCAATCCACCTGACCAGTATGGTATCCGTCTGCGTGTCGGCAAGCACGTCTTGCCCAAAGGCGCAGTGATGGCGGAAGTCGAACGCCTACAAGCAGAGGATACCCGTGAGACACCTTTCAGTGAGCTTAAGTCGATTGCGTTGGAGAACGTCAAGTCCCGTACCCCCATCTCGTATTACCACTACAACTTCCTGCTGTTCCGTGCCAAGCACCGTCCGGAAAGCGTGTATATCGCAGGATTCGGTCTGACCGATAAGAAGGGGCTTGAGTGGCTGCCACTGGCAGATGGCGAGGGCAAGCGCAAGACCACGTTACTGGCCTACCCTATCAGTTGTATCCTTGAAGCCGCTAAATTCGGCGAGCCTGATATTGAGGGCTTTATCTTGGGCGAGCGTCGTAAGTTCGTGAACAAGGAACTGGGTGTGTCGGCGAGTGGCGTTGTCGTCAACCCTCAAGCACTGGTGTCTGCGCTCGGTGCGAACACTGTATGCACCGCAGTGGACATCGAGTTGGATGCCGGCTTGGAAGTGCAGGTATGCACCAGCAGCCACACTCTGACGGTGTACTACGATGGCGAGGAAGTGTTACCACGGTTCGACCTGTCCCGTGAACCTGACGACGTGTCGGCAGATATGGTAATGTACGCAGGCATTTTGGAAACCATTGTTGAGAAAATGGAAAGCATCTAATATGAAAACCATTACTCTGAATCTCGTTTACGGCTGGGTGGTCGATGTCGATATTGACGCAATCCAACACGTCCAAGCGGAAACTAAAGGTAGTACCGTAGTGGTACAGAACGAGGGCGAACCGCCGCAGTCATACCACGTTTATGAATCAATCAGCCGTCTACGCTCGTTGATGAAATAAAACAAAAGCCCCTACGACGTAGGGGCTTTCTCTATCGGGTTACGCTTAGTCAGCTTTCATCAAGTGACCCAATTTAACACCAGCGAGCGATTGTACTTCTTCGCCGCGCAGTGTGTCGTTCAACGCGTCCTTAGCCAGCAATTCGGCCAACGGCGCATCAACAACAGTGTCATCAGACAACTTCAGTTTCAAAGTCTTGGTGGTCTTGTCATATTCCGCACCGGCCAAGTGTACGTCCACAGGGGTCGCAGTAGGGGTAGGTACGAACAACCCCGCTTCAGTCGCTTGGATAGCGTTACCGGCGGCAGCGGATACTTTGGCAACCAGTTTGTCGCCCTCAATCGCCAAGCCTTTGCCGATGTCGTTTTCAGTTACAATTTTTGCCATGATTTAATTTCCTTTTTAGGTTGGTTACGCCCTGTTAACAGGGGTGAAAATACTTTGGATGTGACCGAGCGGGGTATGGGCTGGAATTGAATATTCAGTGTTGCTCACGCTAATCAAGTCCGTACTTGCGGTGTGCGTAGTATCGTTAATGTTGTCAGATGTACCAACTTCGATATGCAGTACGCCGATAGCCGGTTTACCAGCATAGGGTTCAGTAGCCTGAAATACATAACGAGTGTTCGCAGGGTCTTGTGAATGAAGCTCAAAGCGATACAGTTTGGTTTCGTCGCCAAAGCGTACATACAATGGTCCGGTTACTTTTGCCCCTCTGCCGTTCAGTTCTTCTTGGCCGGTGGTCCCCTTATACTCTGAACCGGTGGTAGTAACATCGATGTACATATTATTTAGGCCGTCAGCCGAGAACCCAAGTGTGAAGTTAGTATTTCGCGCTTCTTTCTTGGGCGCACCAAAAATGCTTTCCTCGCCGTTGCCGGTAATACCATAGTATTTACCATCAGTGCCTTTGTAGCCGACACAAATGGCTTCCACGTTGGCGTTCAATGGTTTGGCGAACACCAGTTCAGCGATGTCGCCGATGGCGACGTTCTTGCGCACACCGGTATCGAAACGCAAAGCCGATGCGATTTTCGGCTCGGAAGGGTTGGTATTGTCAACCTTAACGGTAGTACCATCAAGGTCGATTACTTGAATAATTTGCATACTTTGTCCTCCAATAATATTTAGGCGAAGAAGCCTACTAGGTCCACGACGATACGCTTGCCTACCGGCAAACCATTGGTAAAAATATCGCGCGATTTGGCATTAACCCATATCGAGCCAAACGTGTCGCCAATGTACACACCCGCTTCAATCAGACTTAGCGGCGTTGGTGCATCATCAGGAAGTCGGGCGATAACACCCACACTAGTGGCCTTAAGCAGTTTACCGTCGATGTGTATCTTACCCACGCCGTCTAGTATTTGCAAGTACAAACGGTTTGCCGCGTCGTTGGTTTTACCAATGTTGTCCGCGAAGCGTGAAGCGTCCGTGTACTTCAGGTTGTAGTTCTTCAACGCTTTCTTCACACGCACCTTATCACGTTCAATCAAGAAGTCGTCCGCGTGTAAGTCCGTAGGTTGGATAACTTTCATACTAGCTCCTAAGTCGCCGTGCGGTTTACCATACGGCGACTACACTATTCAACAATACTGTCTGCTTAGTTAAGTTCTTGACCACCCAAGCTAATCAACTTAGGCTGCGGTTTCGCACGGAGCTTACCGTCCGCAGTCAGTTCCATAGTATCAGGGTCATAGTCAACAGCGAGGGTGTTACCCTCCATTTTGAGACCAGCACCTTTGATGTCCTCGATACTAACCTTGAGCGGGTCATCGGTAGTGCCGTTACCACGCAGGCCGTCCGCGACAGCTACTGGCAACAGGTCGGCTACGTTGACCTCGAAAGTGGCATCGGCTTCGCCGGTGGCAGAGGTTGTGAACGTCAGCTTCTTAGCCTTTTTGTCGTATGCCACGTTGGACAGGAAGCGGTCGGCTTTGCTTGCAGGAATCAGACTCGACAAGTTCACGTCGTGTGCATTACCAGCAGTGTCAGTGAAGCGCAGGGTAGAGCCATTCAGCTTCGCATCCTTGTATGACACAGGCACGGCATCCAGCTCGACAGTGTGGGCATTACCAGCGGTGTCAGTGAACGTCAGGATAGTGCCGTTACGAGACACAGACTTGAACGCCACAGGCGCGGTGTACAGCTTGGACAGGTCGACTTCCTTAGTCTGACCATTACTCATGGTAACGCGCACACCGACAGTAGTAGCTTCCACATTGGTCACGCCGTCGAACGACGGAATCAGGTCGGCCAAGTCGAGCGTGGTTACCCCACCTTTGTTATCCGTGAATTTCAGTTTAGTCCCGTTGCGCTCGGCAGAGACCAAGCGGTTAGGGTCTGGAAACATATCGGACAGGTCAATGCTGGTCTGTTTGCCCTTGCCGTCAGCGAAATTCAACACCGTGCCGATACGGGCAACAGAGGCCAACGCTTCAGGCGTATCGCAACAACCTGTGTTGCAGTCTAAGATACGATGGTATCCCATAAGATTATCTCCTAGTTAATTTCTTGATTACCCAAGCTAATCAGCTTAGGACAGTCACAGCCAGTACCACTGCTTTAGTTAGTACCCTCTGTCTCGCCGGTAGTGTATGACAGGTAAGTTACCACGCCTGCACCCATACCATAACCGACCACTGCGTTATCACGGTACACCGGCACACTATGCTCGGAAGCCGACGCAGGGTACAGCCAAGCCAAGACAGAGCCGTCCTTATCGAGATAAGGCACAGTAGCCTCAGGGTCGCGCGTGTCGTTAGGGTGGTAGCCCACTGCCACTCGTTGCGCCGTGCCGCACTCGTTGGTCTCGAATACCAGCAAGGCAGTAGCATGGTAACGCTTCGCAGATAATTTCGGTAACTTCGGTTCAGGCAGCTCGACCGTCAACTCCGTCTTGTCGGACAGCGTGAGCTTCAGTGTGCGACTATCAAGCTCGAACTTGGTCACGGTGGTGTCCGTGATAGCTTCACACTGGGGAATCTTGCGTTGCGCCGGTAAGGGCTTGTCGTTGCAGTCCAGCAACCCGCCTTGCAGAGTACCATCTTTGAGCAGTTGGGTCACTACGTCCTGCACCAGCAGGCGCAGCATAGTGTTATCAGTTCCACAACTCATGATTGTTCCTCACTATTTACAGTACCCGTAAGTCGCTGCTGTTGTACCAATCGGGTAAGCACACCCAACACAATCAACAGCAGCCCGAACAATGGACGGTATTTATCAGGGATGTACTCGCCCAGCATGGATTGGTTCTCAACGAGGTACGGATACAGACCCAGCAAGAACATAGCCCAAACAGACCACATTCTATACCAGTATCGCGCACCACGCACCCATGTAATGCGTTTCATATCAACCCTCTAACTCGAAGTGTGGGCCGTCGACAAACGCAGACTTGCCTTGACGCTTACGCGCAGCCACATAATTCTCAACCAACTTGGTAGCAGGCGCGGTTGTGTCATTCAGCGCACACCAGCAACCACCCCAACGCACACGGATACCCAGCTCTTTGGCCGCCTTGCGCATCGCCTCGGCGATGGCATAGTAGTGACCCCAGTGGAACGATACCTCTTTAGTACCATTACCGTCGAAGTCATCCCACGGCAACAGGTCAACTGCGTGACCGAAGCCGTCAGCCTGCTGGATATGCTTGCTGTTCATGGTACGGCTAGCACCGGTCTTAACCAAGTACGCCTGACGCGTCTTGGTGCGCACACCCTCATGCACACTGTAATCTTGAGTGGTATATGTGATGGCGAGCTTTACCACTTTTACCATATCGGGATGTACACCCTCCAGCTTGGCGAGCGACGTTTTACCCAAAGTGAAACCTGTCATTTGTTGCCTTTCGTGTTCTGTATAGATTGTAAAAATTGAATCATCATAGGAATCAGTTGGGGTACTAGACTATAAACCACATCGACGGCGTACCCAGCCGAACGTCCAACGACTACCCCGATAAGCGATGCACTCAAAGGGGAATCGGCAGGCACATAATGACTTGCACTGGCAGCCGCCATCGCACCGATAAGCACATCGGTCAGACGGAGAAACCACCAGTCTTGCGACTTTGCCGCAGTACGCAGACCGCCAACCAATCCCCCAAAGATAGCCAAGTTCAGCGGGGTCAGCAAATCTTGCATCTTGCCTCCCCTTATTAACGCGAGCTATTCCGTAATGTCCTGCCTAATGAAATCGGCGGCGAGCCAGCAAATCACGCACAGGATAATGTAGGCGAATAACGCCTGTTTATGTACGCCGATACTGGTAAGCCATGCTGCACTGTGGTATGTGATAACCGCGAGCCACGCCCAAAACGCAGAGGATATGGACAAGACCAGTGCCGACACCCATCGGTATCGACAAGCCCCGTCGCAGAACATACCGACCGTCTGCAATGCAGCGAGACAGACGAGACCATAAACCAGCGCAGTCAGATTCAGCGTACCTGCATTATATACCATTGGTAACTTGACAATCGAGTATTTAGCCCCACTTAGCGCGACGCAGGCCGAGACGAGAAACATGGTATTAACCAGCTCCGCCCCGCGTGTGCGTGTGAAGAACACCCAGTTAGCCGTGTTATGAATCGGGCGCGGGACGCGCCGTCTATAAGTGAACTGCTGCATGAATCGCCCCCGTTACCAAAGCTGACGCAACCGCGCCGACAACAACCCCGCGCCAAAAAGTACAGCACCAACACCGCGTACTGACCGTCTTGTTACGAATATCTGTCAGGGTCAGGTCATACTGCGTCTCCGTCCCCCGACATATCAAATCAGCAAAATCGCCTAGAATGTTGTAACCACAAAGCAAGCGTTTGTACCATTTGACTTGTTCCATATCACTCTCCTATTTAATACCGAGCAAGTTCAATTCAGTGGTAGCCTCGGCACGAATCGCCGCCTTGTTGGTACGGATGGTACGCATATCGGCCCGATAATCCCGAACGTCTTGATAACGCCCCTCGGCTTCGGCTTGCCTAATCATATCATTCAACTGCTTGTAGGAGTAGCCCATGTCGCTCTTCGCTGCTCGCATTTTCTTATCCGCCTCGGCGTAGATGCGCTGCGCCTCTGTCACGGACTGGTCGATGTCGGCGTTGAGGATGTCGAGTGTGCCACCTGCGTGACGTGTGCTGACGTGCAGCTTCTCGCCCATCTGCAACCATGCCTCCTCCGACTGACCGTCGATATGGATAGGCTTGGTAGAGCGGAACAGCTCACTGCCTACGATGTCGGCGATACCCATGTCTCGGTCGGCACTTGCGTCGATACCACGGGTCACGGAGCGGTACAGACCGCCAAGATACCCCTGACCCAGCACATCAATCTCGTCGCCGGTCATATCGACCGCGCCGCCGGTCGCACCATACAGCATCTCTGCAATGGCAGTACCGATGCTTGACGCGTGGTAGGTGGTACGCTCAACGTCGGCTGCGAACTGGATGCGTTTGCCGTTCTCGTCATAGGCGTATTCCGACTTCAGCTCACGTCCGAAAATATCCTTGCCTGTGGTCAATGCCACGGCAGGTTGGGCGAACGCAGGAGCGGCAAAGAACATTGCATTCGCCACGGCGTTGTCGGTGTTACCCCAGTGTTGGGCGGTAGTCATATCAACCATACCACCTACCTGTTCGGTCGCTGCGTCGATGATGTTGCGCTTACCCATAGCCACACCGACGGCGTTGTCGATAAGCAGTTTGAACCAGCCCATCTCGTCAGGGATAGGGATTTGTACGTCGCCCAGCTTCACTGTGCGGTTGCGGTTGGCAATTTGGTAATACTTACTGTTGCCGAACTCGTCGTCATCCTCGCCGCCAACGTTAGCGACGGCGGCCATAAGCAGACCGATACCCATCAGTGCCATGCTGTTGCGACCGTGCTTGGTCGAGAGGATTTGCGGCAGGGTCGAGAACGTACCTTGCATGACGGCGTTGTGGAACGAGAACATATGTCGGACCATGTTGTCCGCGCCGTGTTGCTGGAAGTTACTGGTCAGGTTCTTCGTACCAAGGATAATCGCCGCAGCCTTGTCCGCGTTGGCTGGGTTCTTGGCTTGGTCGAAGAGGTCAACTAACTGCTCTGCCGTCACGTTGCTCGACTGTGGGCCGAAGACGTGTTCGACGTAAGCACGGAACACACCGAGGCGCATAGCGGTCTCCGGTGGGTAAGCGATGGTCTCTGCCACACGCGAAGTGATACCACGAGCCTTGCTCACGCCGGTACGCAACAAGTCCGCCTGCTGTGGCAGTCTGCCGGTCAGAGGGTTGGATGCGAACGCGTCGGTGTTAAGGTTGTCGCCGAACTGCATACCCGCGCCGAGGCGTTGGTAAGCCAACTGCCAAGGGTCAGTGTACTGACCGCGAGCCGTGCCTAGGAACAGGTTGTGCTTGTCAGGCGAGAACAGATACTTCAGGGCGTAGCCGATAGACTTCATACCAACAGCAGGGGCTGACTTGCTGTCAACGTACTGCTCGCCGATTGCGCCGCTGATATTCAGGTAGCCTGTCATGATGTCGCGCATAAGGCCGAACACTGGATACGCAGGGTTCAACGAGGTTTTGAACTGGTTGAAGTAGTGGTTGATACTACCAATCTTCGCCACTGCCGCGTGGGGCTGCTCTTGGCGCAGGGCCTTAGCTGCGGCTTTCGACTTAGCCACGAGGCGTACAGGTGTGCCGTTGATGTAAATCATAATGCTGTCCTGCTCGCCCTTGTGACTGGTTTCCCAGTCCAACACGTTGTCAGGGTCGTCGAAGTTGTTGCGCGGAGACACAGGGTCGATAACGAAGTGCTTATTCGGCATACTCATTACCATCAGTGCGAACTGCGACAACTCGTTATTGGTAAACGCAGTCTTAACCTCTGCCTCCCACACCTTAGCGGTGTTACCCAACACATTCTCTACCGCACTAGCACGACCAAGCGCATGGGCCTTAGCGTACGCACTACTGTCGTCATCACGCATGGTAACGAAGAAATCACCGAAGTCCACGCCTTGTGCAGCCAGTTCGGGGAATACCAAGTTTAGGTAATCCTTACCACGGTTGATACGCTCATGGTAATCCTTGTCGGTCAACACGCCGCGTTCGTGTTTCAGCTTGTTCACAATGCGGTTGGTCTCGGCTACTTCAGCCACAATAGAACCAATCTTGTTGCGTTCCTCTACGGTCAGGTTAGCCAGTGCTTGTGCCAAACGGATACCCCGCAGGTCGTAAGTACCGGCGTTAGGGTCGGTGGTGTCGAGGTCTTGGAAGCGGTAGCCGGTCACGGTGTAACGCGGACGGCCTGTGGCTGGGTCGAACAGCACACGATTACCATTCACTTCCTGCCAATGACCGAGCGACTCGTCGCTGTTCAACAGCACATCGGAGCGGACACGCTCTTCCAAGCCGTGCAGAATACGGTTCACTTTATCTTGCGAGAGGCCACTGTCGATGATGGTCTGACGCAGACGCTCTGTGCGGTCACGCAGTGACTGTTGGTTAGGGTTGGTGCTGTTGAAGTTACGGTGCAGGAATGCGCCGGCCTCACTCTTATCTCGGAGCAGGCGTGTGATGATATTGGTCTGCTTGCCGGTAGCGTCGGCGTACATCTGTTCCACTGCTATGAAAGGGGTGTAAATACTTACCCAGTGGGTACGCGCCATCTCTACTACATCGAGGAATTTATCCAAGATTGGTACATAGTTGGCAGGCAACTTCTCACGCAGCCAGTTAGTCCAACGGCGCAGGGACGGAGACGACAAGCCCATCTGTTGAGCGCGGTTCAGTACCACCAACTCTTCAGGGGTCAGGGCGCGGTTCGCTTCAGTGCTGTATGTGCTTCCCTCGCGTCGCTCGTAGTGCGCGTTCGGGTATTGTTGTATCAATGCTTCCCATGCTTTGTGCATATCGAGGTCGATGTCGCCAGTAACCGGCTCTTCATAAATAATGCCTTTCGCACCAGTAGCGTCGTCGTTCATTTCGACACGGATGAAGTATTCGTCGCCCTTACGGACTTGCGAGATGATACCAACATAGGTGTCCAAGTCAGTGGCGTTGTAGTAGCTGGTGTTCGCGCGTGACGGGTAGATACGGATTTGACGTACGGTACGGCGCACATAATCAGCCTGTCCCTGTGGGTTGCTTGCAGGCGGTACTTGGTTGGCTGCCTGCTGTGCGGCTGCTACTCTCTGCGCGTGGTCTGCTGCTTGCTGTTGCGCTCTCCACTTAGGGTCTTTCCAAGGGTCATTGACCGGAAGCAGGGAGTTGCGAACTTGCAGGCCAAGCTCGGTCTGCGCTTGCTCATCGTCTGTCGCCAACTGCGACAGGATGTCGGCCTTACTGCTCGCGTCCAGCGAGTCGAAGTCAGGATAGATGGAACGCGCTTGGTCATGGTAATAATCACTACGCGCCTGCGCTGATTCAAAGCTCATGCGTTGACGGTACTCACGCACTTGGTCGGGAGTACGGATACCGGCGGTGTCGTTCGGACGGCGGGCTGTTACCACTTTAAGGAAGTCGGCCACATCACTGTCGCTGGCCTTACGGAACTTACCGGTAAGACGGGATACCACTTGTTTCAGGTAGCTCACGATACGAGACACCAAGCTGCTTGAGTTGGTAGAGCGCAGGGCGGCAGGGATGTCCATGTCCAAGCCCCACTCGTTACGCAGGGTGTTCCAACCGTCTTTCGTTGTACGCGCAGCATGAATCTCGGCGAGGGCTTCCTCTACCATAGACCGCTTGTCGATGTTGCCATATCGCTCGCCGATACGCGCCATCAGTGCTTGGACAAACGGGTTCTCCGCCAGTCGGTCCATATGTTGATTGTAGTCAGCACCGCGCAGCACTTTACCACGCAGGTTCACATCGACACCTTGGTGCAGCATCTCATGGGCTACGGCGTACACGAACTGCTGATTAGTCATGTGCGGGTGGGCGACAACGTAAATGGTGTTCGGGTCGCCATCGACCACATACGCGCGGGTGTTGCGGTTATGCAGGTTCTGACTGCGTGGGGATACCCATACCACGTTCCAAGCGATGTCGTCTCCGAACGCGTTACGCAAGGCATTCGTACCACGAGTAATGGTCTGCTGTTCGATGGCGAAGTGTTTTTCAGCATCGGACATCGTATCCCACTCGGTCTGCCTACCCTCTGTATCCAACTGGTTGCGGACATCCACGTCGCCGAACAGGTCGCCTTGCACCGCTGTCGGTGCGCCGTGCTTCTGCATAGCGCGAGCCGTGTCATGGACGGCTTGGGTAGCGTCAGGCGTTACCTCGTCGAAGAGGGTCAACTGGAGCTTTTTTGCTTCGGCAGCCGCACCCTCCTGCGAGGCGGCTTCTTTAGTGGATGCACGAGATTCAACGCCATCGGTCAGTGTGGCTTCCAAGTCATCGACCAACTGTTGCGCGGAGGCTTCCGCAGTGGCTTGGTCTTGCCCCTGTTTCACATACATATCGGTCAGGCTGGCGACAGCACGGTCACGGTAGTAGCCCACATCGGTGGGTTCGTCACTTGTAAACGCTTCGATAAAGTTGTTCAACTCTACACGAGCATTGGTGGACTTCACGTCTTTCATCAGGCGCATCACGTCCTTGCTCGCAGCACCGGCGATACCATTGTTCTCAAGCACTGTCTTGGTTGAGCGGATATTGCTTACAGCTTTGGTCGTACCATCAGGCTGTGCTGGCTTCGCTTGCTCTGCCGTCTTAATCTTCAACAGGTTCTTATCCACCCAAGTACGCGCCGCTTCGAGACGGCCTTGGCGTGTAGCATAACGCAGCAACTGACTGGCGGAGTCCAGCAACGACTGCTCGGTAGCCTTATCCAATGTACCACTCTTAATCAGGTCTTGGGCGCGTTCCAACTGACCGAGCAACTCGATGGTCGCACGGACACCCTGCGGAACATGAATGTCGCTACGGTTGAGAATATCGTCGGCGAAACGGAAACCGGTGGTCGCGCGTTCGGCGCGTTGTTCAGGCGTGAGCAGCTCATTGAGCGCGGTCTTAGCCTGTTCGGTCTTGGCGTAGTCTGCCAAGCGGTCGCCCATTGCGCGTTGTTTGGATGCGTCAGCTTCGGCGACCGCCACTCGGTCAGCACGAGCAGCATCGGCCTGTGCCACACGTTCTTTGTACGCTTGCAACGCCAGTTCACGATATACATCGTCAGGCAGGCGTGGGTCGATATTGCTTGGGATAGCCAGTGTAGGGTTAGGGCTTGGCAGTGCCAGTGGCGCATTAGGTTGTGGGGCCTGCGCTTGAGCCTGTTGCAGGGGGTCAACCGTAGGTTGCACCTGTGGTTGTGCCTGCTGTGCAGGTTGGGCTACACCGGCTGGGTTCTCAAGGTCATACCACAACTGACGGGCTTCTTGCAGATGGGTATCAGCCTGCTCGTTATCCCGCAGAATACGGTCAACGTTCGCACGGTTCTCGCGGTACTTACCTGCGGCTTCAAAGCTACCACTCACAACGCCCAAGGTTGCACCGAGCGTAGCGGCGTTCGCACCAGCTCGCATAACTTCTTTGAGGTCGATGTTGTTGGTATTGAATGTACCATCTTTGCCCAAGCCTTGAGTCGCCGCACTTGAAATCATACCAATCAAGCCCTCTTCGATACCCTCGCCGAGTATACCGCTGGTAATCTGTTTCGCGCCACTGAACGCAGCAGACAGATTACTTGTTTTAGGTACTAACTGTGCGGTACGCGACATCAGGAACTCGGTCGCTTCGCCGAGTACATCACGAGTAGCTTTGGAAGCTGCGCCTGATACGATGTCGTCAGCAACGGTACGCAACGCTTGTTCGATAGTCAGACCACTGCCTGACAGCAGGGTTTGGCTCAATGCAGTATTACCAGCCGCAGCACGACTGCCCAAGGCGCGAGCTGCCGTACCCTCTACGGTGCTGAATAGTCTGCCACCGAGATAAGTAACACCACCCGTCAGCAAACCAGTTGCAGCGGCAGTAGCCAGCGCGTCGTCAGTATATTGGGCTGTGTCGGCATTGTACGCACCCTCTTGGCGCAGTACATTCATTGCGTTACCTGAACCCTCGATGGCGGCAGAGCGTGCCAACAGCGACGGATTCAAACGTTCGGCAACTGGTTTCAACACCCCAGCAGCACGACCAAGCTGTGCGCCACCTGCGCGAAGTACGTCATCTGCCAAACCGAAAGTGGCTTTACTCGCACCTTTAGCTGCACCCTTAACCACACTTTTACCAACTGCTGCAACGCCTTTACCAACAAGGTTCAGACCTTTAGCACCTACCACAACGCCCAGCGCGGATGCCAGTTCGTCGAATGCCGTAGTGGGCTTGTCGCCAAGTGCAAGCAGGGTCTCTGCCACCCCGCTGGCTTCGGCACGAGCGCGGGCCGCGTCTTTAGAGTAGTCGGACTTCAGGTCGCCCCAAGCGGCGCGTGTCGCAACAACTGCGTCGTCAATCTGCTTGTCCCAGTTCAACTTGCCATCGCCGAGACCGGTAAACTCCCACGCTTTTTCCAGCGCATAAACAGGGTTGATATTACCGAGAGCGTCTGTGTAGCCCGCCTTTTCCATGCGCTTCGCGCCCTCGTACGCAGCAATGTTGAGCGTACTGGCAAGGTCAGCGAGACCACCGACGGCACTGTCAGCCAACGAGTTACCAATATCGCCAACCGCGCCCCAAAATCCGCGCTCTTCTGTGTCGAACAGGTGTTTGTTAGTGCTGACCTTAATCACTGCGTCTTTGACCTGTTTCTTGATTTGGTCTTTTTGCAGGGCGTTCCAGTTCTCTTCTTTGGCTTTTGCGTCAAGCCAGTTATCCAACACCTTGCGATTCCACAGGGTCGCGCCGTTCGGGTCGATACCATGTGTACCATAATTGAACTTGTCGGCAGAAGCGATAAACTCGTCAGCCCACTTGTTGCCGGTTGACATAGCGGCAGTATCCGCCGCTGCTTGCTGCTGTTGGGCTTGCAACTGCGCTTGTTGCTGCTGGGCCACATACGCTGCCTGCTGTTGGGCAAGCGCGTCCTCCATCGCTTGCTGGGCTTCTGCGATACGGGCCTGTGACTGCTGTTGCTCAAGTGCCAACTGCTGACGAGCCGCCTCGTTATCTAAGGCGGCTTGTTGTGTCATCGCGGCTAAATTGTCCAAGTATGATAATGCACCGGTGTTGTATGGCATTTTTAATCCTTAACTGTAATAGGCTGCCCAGTTAGGTTTTGCTACGTTCTCAAAGAAGTCGTCTTTAATGCGTGGCTGGGTCGGGCGTTTCTCGGTCATTATAGCTTCAAGTTCATCTTTACTCAAAGGGTCAAGCACGAAATCTTGTCTCGTGGTCGGGGCGGTAGGCGACGGAATTTTAGGGGCGACGATGGACTTGGTTGTCATACCACCAACTGCTCCGGCAGTCGATGGCAGTGCCACCGGTGCGGTAACTCCTGTGGTCGCGGCGAACATCCTGTCGAACTCTTTATCACTGCGCTTCGCTTGGTTGTATGGGCTGGACGGCAGGCTGGCCCACACGTTGCCCAGTTTGGAAGCCGCGCCACGGATGTCGCCTTTGAGGATAAGTGGCATGACCCCGCTGTTTACCATCAACCCGATGGCCGCGAGGTCTTGATTCATAGGGCTGAAGTCGTTAAGCCCGTACTGGCGTGAGATACCATCCCACGTCTTTTGGATAATCTGATACCGCCCTGCTGCGGTAGAACCCTGCGACTTGCCGGAGTTGTCTTGGAAATTCCACTTGCCTGCGGCGCGTGGGTGGTCGGCGAAACTGGTAAGCTGGTTCGCAACTTTACCGCCATACACGGCGTACGGGTTCTTCGCGTTGTATGTACCCTCTGTGCGTGAGAGCAAGGTCAGCATCTGTTGCACATAAGGGTCGGCTCTATAACGTTCGAGGTCTTGTCGGGTAGCCATAGTATGTATTCCAATCTGCTTGCGCTACATTAGAGTAGAAATCATCGTTAGGTACAGCAACCGCAGTCGCGTGTGGCTCGGTAAGGGACAGCAACTTATCCGCCATCTCTTGCTCTTTTACCAACTCGGCGAATAAATCTTGCTGGGCAACGGGTTTAGCCGGTGCAGGAATGTCAGGTGTAGCGACTGATGTAGGCTGCGCGGAGAACACGGGCGCGGCTTGTGCGTAGCCCGTAGTACCGCCCGTCGGGGCAGTAGGCGAAGCGATTGTTCCTGCTTTGGGCAACCATGACTTCTGATATGCACGATACGCCGTACCGTCAGGGCGCATAGCCATACCATCTTTAATGACGATATAGTCCAAGTGCGGGCCTGTCGAGCTGCCGGAATTACCAGTGCGCCCGATGACCTGACCCTGCTGTACGCGGTCGCCGACCTTGACGTTCACATCGAATAAGTGGGACTGCTGGGTAATCACGCCGTCATCGCGTTGGATGACCACTTGGTTGCCATAGCCGCGTTGGTTGCGTTTCTGCGTACCATCGTTCACGTTGACAACATGGATTACCTTGCCCGACATAGGGGCGAGCAGGTTCGTGCCGACAGGCGTAGCAATATCCACACCGGCATGGCTGGTGCTGGAGTGTTGACCACCTGACGTGGCGAAGCGGGCGCGAGGCCCTACCCATGACGTGATACGGAACTTATCCGACTGGATAGGTGCGCCCAACCCTAGACCATAATCATAAGTGTACGCTACCATAGCTTACTCCGTCGGAGAGGTGGGGCTTATGTACATTTGGGTCAATGCTTCCATGATTTTCGCTTTGTCTGGGTGGCCGTCAGGCAACGCTTTCAACGTGGCAAGCATAGTTCTTGCTGCTTGGCTGTTGCCGTTATTACCTGCCGTAGCTGCACGGGTTGCAGCGTTCTGCTGGCTCGCGTTAGCGCGTAGTAACTGCGCCTGTGCGGATAGGCGTTTGTTGAGCATATCCAACGCTGTCTTCTCTTGGTTCGCTACCTGCGCACGTTCGGCGGCGATTCGATTCGCTGCGGCCTGTTGTGCATTGAGACCTGTTTGGGTGTTAGCCTGTGTAACGTTGTATGAGGCATTGGTCGGGGAACTTGAACCGTTAATCACGCCATACATCGTACCTGCGTTAGGTGTACCGGTCACAACATGGTTGGCCGTGGTGTACATATAGTTACCGTCGGCGGTAGGTTGGGCGTAGTTGATACCATTGGTTTGAATGTCTGCGCCGTATGGGTCGCGTACCGGTGTAGCCGAACCGCCAAAGTTGATGGCTTCTGTTACACGTCGCTGCTGTTCTGCGTCAATCTGTGGCAGGATTTGCGTCATCTCGTAACGGTTTGCCAAGTTGAAGTCGCCCCGCTCCAACAGCTTGGACTGCACCGCCTGTTTCATCGCAAGGTCGAACGAGATACCACTTGCTTTGGCTAAGGCATGGGCGCGGGCACGGAGGTTAGGGTCATTCAGCGCAGCATACATATCGTTCACGTCCTGCGCTTTAGTCGCTGCGGACAACGCCGCTTGGTTGCGGGCGTGTTGACGATTCAGCGCGGCCAGCATTGCGTTACTTACCACAGGTACTGCTCCTGTTGCGGCGGCAGCGGCATAACGGCGACCGAAGTCTATGGCTGCGTCGCCTCCGTCAAGGGCATCAACACCCTGTGACGCGATGAAGCGAATGTCGTTCTGCTGCGGGCGCAGTTTAGGCACGTCAACGCGAGGCAGGGACTCAACGGAGATGATGGACTGCGGAGCAGCTACCTGTTGTGGTTGGGTCACTGACATATCTTGCGGTTGAGCTACGGCTTGCGCCGCAGGTTGCGAAGCAGTTACCACTGGCGCAGTGCCATTGGCTGTATCGCGGAAACGTTGGAACACACCCATCTGGTCTGTCGGTTGGGTGTTCGGGTTCAGGTACATAGGCACTGCTTGTGGCACAGGTTGCACCGTTGCCGCACCGACGTAATTAGGTGGCAGTTGGTACAAAGAGTAGCCACGCAACTTATCCCCGAACTGCATGGGCTGTGCGCGTTCCGCCGCCAACAGGGGCGTACCCTGATTGGGTACTTGATTAGGGGCGAACAGAGGGCGGCCCTCAAGACCACTGCCTCGGTATAAACTTGGACGTAATTCTCCAGCCATGTCAGCCCCCTATTAGAATCCGGTAAATTGATAGTTAGTGTCCACTACCGGCACACCTGTGTAGCCCTGTGGCGTGGTGTACGAGGTCAGACCAAACTGCTGTTGCTGGTAAGACGGAACACGTTGTGGGTTTGTCACTTGAGGCGAGGTCGCCGCATAGCCGCCGGCCAAAGCGGGCAACGTAGGTTGAGCCTGTGACGGGGCTTGCAGTGCTTTCGGCTGTGTCGCAGACAGGGTTTGTTCCTCGCCGAACACGAACTCTTTACCATTCTGTCCGGTATTCTGATAGCTGCGGAGGTTGTCCTGCATATTTGCCATAAACATCTGCGCGGCTTGGGCATTTAACGCCTGCTGTGCATCGCGGGAGTCGAACAGGTTTTGCAATCCCTGTAAGCCGTAGGCGGATGCAATCGCGTTGACCTTGTAGGGGTCAACGATTTGTTTGTTCTGAAACTCATTAAACGCGTTCTGCGTATTCAAACCTTGCAGCATGGTGTTCTGCCACGCAGGGCCAATCTGTCCCAACTGTGAGAAGAAGTTACCACCGCTACCGAACCCCATAGATGGGGAGTTCATGCCGATAAAATAACCTGCCATTACTCATTCCTCATAAGCGTCAGGGGCAACCGCTAATGCGGGCAGCCCATAATAGGTGTACGGGTCTTCGCGGTCGGACACAAGGCCACGCACCATGTGCGTTGCTGCGTCGTATAAGTCCCCGCGCGTAGGGTCAATCCCAAGCACAACGGTATCATACCATTCTTCTGCTTGGGGTTGTTCGGTTTCAGGAGGGAATAACCCCTCCATAGGGTCGTTGGTCCACATGATTAGAACAGCGCGTCAAGTGAACTGTCGCCGCCACCGCCGCAATCGTTGGCTTTAGCCGCAGCAGGTTTACTGTTCCATGCGAACAGGAGGCCGGTAATCATTGTTGCCAGTGTACCCCAGTCTGCCATAGACTCTTTCGCCGTCTTACGCAGGCTGTCAGCCAACCATGCGGCATTCTGTCCGTGCGAGGCCAACAGGTCTGCGCCCAGTTTGAGCGAGGTCTGCGCGTCTGCGGTGTAGCTGGTGTACTGTTTGAGGCGTACATCAATCGCGGTGGTGTCATAAGCGCGAGCAGTTGCGTTGCGATTCTGCCTTGTTTTTTCCATAAGCTCAAAGGTCTTCATTTTGATGTCTGTGTCAAACTGAAGTTTCTTCATGCGTTCTTCTTCACGCAGTTTGTTTGTCTGCGAGATGATGGTGTTCTGCGTAGCGACAGCCAACTGTCCACGCACATCGCAGTTCCAGCCGGTGTTGTACCGGTTGTTCATACGACAAATCTTATCAAGCTCTTTGTGCGCCGCAGCCTCTGCATCAGCCGTCACGCGGGTAAGGATACCATCATAGTCTGTCTGCCAGCCGCAGGCGGAGAGTTGGCAAATCTCGTCGGCCTTGTCGTTGATGCAAGGTTTCAACTGCTCGCCATAAGCATACTCAACGTCTCCTCGTTGCCAGTTGAGGGTGTTGCGTTTATCAAGGTCATCCATCGCGCCGTCGGCTTTGGTACGCAGATTCGGTACACGGGCGTTCTCGGTGTCGGCCATCTCTTTCATCTTCGCCATCACGTCGCGCCATTTGCTCTCTGCGCTCTTGGCTTCTTTGATGACTTTCTGACTGGATAGCTTACCGATGATATTGCCAATGACGGACGACAGGGCAAGCCAGCGACCATCATCGCGTTTCGGCGGACGTGGGTACTGGACGATATGCGGCGCGGTTACGGCTACGGAGTTAGTACCTGATGGGGCGTTCTCCTTAATCTCTACCTTGTTGTAGATTGGAGTATCTTCGCTCTTACTAGAGCCGCCACCGCTTTTACCGCCGCTGTTCTTGTCGATAATAGTCATACCATCTCCTATGCGTGACCGCCGTCATTCTGTAAATCGTTATGGGACTTCTGCAAATGCAGTTCCCGTATTTCAATATCGCCCTCGACCATGAATGCCCACTCGATTGCCCGTCGGCGTTTCTTCAGCATTACCGGCGCAAGGTTGCGGATAGGTCGGGTATAGATTTCCTCTCCGTCGGCGTACAAGTGCAGCACCACACGCGGGGACAGTTCCATTAGGTCAGCCATGTGTTCACGCGCTTCTGGGTGGGCATCGAAGAACTGAACAGGGTCAAGACCACAATGGGTGCGCTTCCACACGGCGAACTTAGTGCGTAGCTGCTCAAGCTGACGGTACTGGCGCGGCAGGTTGTCGCTGACAACCTTAAATACGGTAGGAAACCAATAGGCACTGTTGACCTCGATACCCGACTTCCATCGGTAGCGCATAGGCTTATCGCCCGCGCCCCACTTGTACACGCCGGTGTCCATCAACATAAGCATCCCCTGTTCAGGGTGTGCGTAAGCCATCTTCACGCGCAAGGTCAGACGGCTAAGGCTTGGGTTGCGACGCTTATCAGTAGTGGGTAATACCAACAACAAACCTTGTCGGATTGCTGCTGAATCGTACCACATAAACACACGCTGGTCGTAGCCGGTCAGCCGCATGGTGTACGGGTTATACCGTTGCCACTCGCGTTCGGTCATGTAGTCCTCGGTCATCATATTCACTGACGTGCCTGTGATGCCGACCAAACCGTTCTCTGCGATGTAGTACACACCACCAGCTAGAGTACACCAACCGAACGGAGACAATGCAGGATACCAATACTCAAGCTCTTTGACTGTCGTCTGCGCGTCATCGCGCACGTTAATGGTGTAGGGGAAGCCTACCGTACCGACCACGTTGTCGAAGTGGGTGTCGCCCTCTACACGGGTGGTGTGGGAGGCGATGAATTGAATCTTGGATGGAAGCATTACGCGTGTCGCAGGCCGGTAAGCGTGGGGCAGTCGGGGTTCGGATACCCAAAACTGATTATTCGTCCACACGATAGTCTGCATATTGCGCGTGAGTGCAACGCCATCTAAGCACTTGTTCGGCGGCAGATGGTCCTCGGTCGAAAGAACTTCGCCTAAATCCTGCGGACACTTGTCGTCGATAAACGTGTTATCGGCAATGACATCTTCGTCCACATAAAGCCACACGGTCTGACCGTCACTGGTTGTCGCAGAGCGATACCATCTGCGTTTCACTGCGTTTTTTGGCGGCGTGTTCGTATCAACCACGATTGCCCCGTCGCCATTCTTGATGTCAACCAAGTTCGATACAGGGCTTGGTGCGCTCTCTTCGCCGCACTCGTTCACATACGTCACACGATAGCCACGCACTTCGGGCGTGTCGCCCCAGTCGGAGCAGTCAGACGACTGTTCCATATCCGCGCAGCGGTCAGCCCACTTAGACACACAGCCTCTGTTCGGGGCAACGGCAACAGTAGGAGCTTCGGCAGGAGGGTCGATACCGACCAATGTTGGGCCTGTACCGGCGCGTACCATGCGTGAGGACAAGCGGTGCAACTTCCCATCACGGACGAAAAGAACTGTGTCTGCCCCTGCGCTCTCGCGCGGGTCGCGTACCCAATGTACATCTTCATGGAATCCAACCATATAATCGCCGACAGGTATTACCATCTGCGCAGAAACAGGAGAACCCCGCTCGTCAACCGCGTGGGCGAACAGGGCAGGGCTTCGGTGTGGGCGGAGCATACCGCCGTACAAATCAACGTTCTCGGCGAGCTGCGCGTTCCGCGAGCCTAACGCCTGCGGTTTTACTTTTGGCAACTCGCCGCCGAAATCCAAGAATCTCATTAGAAATATCCTAGTGCTACGACCCCGCCATTATGCACAAGCTCAATTACAGCCTCGGTGGAAGAGTTCGGGTTATTCATTACCAACAGACCATTATCAGGAATCTGCTGTCGTCCGCCCAACATCGCGCCGTTCTTGCGGAGGTACACTTCCGCTTTTGCCGGTCCGCCAATATACACTTTACCGTTAGAGTACAGCATGGAGAACGAGGCCGTCTGACCTTGCGGACCGCGAGGGCCTACTATGCTGCCTGCGCTCAACTTTTTACCATCAGACAGCGTTACTTCCAAATTGCCGTCAACCACGTTCATATCGGAGATACCGACACCGGCAACAGGCTTCCATGAGCCGATACTGCGCTTCGCACCCTCGCCAGTCGTGATATACAACGTAAATGTGCCTGTGGCTTCATCTCGTTCCATGCTAATCGCGCCAGCGTCCTCGCCTTGCGGACCGGCAGGACCTTGAGGACCTCGCTCGCCTTGGTCGCCCTTTTCGCCTTTCTGACCTTGTGGCGGGATAATCGTACCGATGGTGTGGGTCTTTCCTTTGTTGTCGGTCCACGTCAGCGTGTTGGTAGTGTCGATAGCAATGCTCGTTACACTCACGCCGTCTTTACCATCAGCACCACGCTCGCCTTGTGGTCCGCGTCTGCCGCCGCCGGCTTCATCCTTACCCGAACCACAACCGCAGTCGCCGCCCATATTCAGCTTGGTGCAGTCCAAACTAAGGGTATTGGTTTCGCAGTTATAGACCAATGGGTCTTCGACGTTCAACCCAATCTCACGAGCCAGTGCCTGCACATACTCCCGACCGGAATCGAGATAGGTCACACGGGCGTTACTGGAGATACAGGCACAAGGGTTGGTGCGCTCAACTGTCAGGTCGTCGCCATCACGCGCGATAACACGCATAGTCTCACAACACTCGGTGTCGCACATCTTCACACCGACGAAGAAATACTGCCCCTCGACCAAAGGAGGGAACGAATTGCCCTGATTACGCATCAGGTGCAGCACAGTATCGGAAGCACTTATCGGGTGCGACGTGTATCCGTAGCCGTGCTTATCGCAGGGCAGGGTCTGCAATCGTTGCTTACAGGCGTTCATGTTCTTCCTTAATCATCTGTTGGACGAGTTCGCGCAGGATACTTGCGGTAACTTCAGAGCGCACACAGCTACCCGATGGGAATGATGTGGCAATCGTACCATGTTGCCCGCGCTCAACGTGCAAGGTCAAAGTGCCAGTACGTTGCAGTTTTTCAGTGTGGGTGTACTTAACCACTTCGGTCATGTGGCAGGCGGAGATAATGATATAGGCATAATCGCCCTCGCGCATCTTGTTCAGCTTATCCGACAGTCCATGCTCGTTGGAGACCACCAACGAATTAGAGGTCGAAGCGAACGAGGCAGACAGGCGGCTGTCGATAAAATCAATATGAGTTACTTGCATTTCTTCTCTCCGTCTACGGCTGTGATACGACCATCTTCGCCGATTGTGATGCAGGTGCTGCATGACAAGCAATATGTACCGGCGGCTACGGTTGTCGGTGTTTCGCCCAACGCGCACTGTTTCGTGTACTCGCAAATCTGTGCGGGATTCCACTCAACCTCAATACAGCTATTGGGACTCCACGTCTGTGCCGTAGTGTTGTCCTGACCGCGAACGACGTGCAGGGTATCGCCTTTAACTGCCATAAGTTTGACGTGTTCGTACTTACCATTGCTACGGATAGTAGCGTAACAGTAGTCGGTGTCGGGGAGACGGAAGCGCAGGCCCTCGCCAAAACCCAAAGGAATCTCGGTAGCCTCGGCAGTCAGGCTCTGTGCCAGCTTGCCGTGACTGGACCACTTACTTACATTCAGAGCCATTATCACAACCTCCGCACTCCGCTTCGGGAGCAGTATGTTCAAAATCAGGCGTAGCAACACAGCCCTCACAATGCGGAGGTGCTTCACACGGCAACTGCGCCAGCTTAACTTCTTCTGTTACCATGCGTGTCCAGCATCCGCGTTTGCGGAATAAAAGGGTAAAACACTCACGGTCATTCACAACCACGTCCGCCTCATAATAACCGGCAGGCAGTTGTCTAAAATCTTCCGACCAAACGAAGCATACGTTGCCCTTATTGTCAGCACGGGTCGGGCATTCCTCTACCAATACGCGGCAGTTGCCCTGTCTGCGGACTTTCAGCACGATGGCGTAAATGTGCGCCGGCACTTTCGTGATGCCGCAGCCGACATACTGGAACAATGAGAAACAGCGTTCGCACTCGTCGTCACTCAAACACACCGCGTCTTTCGCACGGACTTTCGGCGGACACTTAGATTCACATGGGTTGTTGCACGGTTGGCAGGTATCGACGCAATCGAAGTCAGGCTTCGGTGCAAAGCACCCGTCATCGTCATGACAGGTCGGCTTGAAGTTGTATAGGGTCGCCATACTTACCTCACAGGAAACAACCGCCGTGCATAAACATTGGTCGGTTGGTATGGTTTTGGAACTCTTCTGCGTGGGCTATGTTTATACCACGCATAAACTCTTTGTTGTAATACTGGGCGTAGGCCGCAGACTGACTGTCGTTCTCCATCGGAATCAGATACAGTGAAGCCAACACGCCGTTCAGAATATCGTTGCGGTACTTACCGAAGAAGTGATGCGGAATATCGCAATCCTGACCTGTCGGTGTCCACGAATAGACCACGCAATACTTGCCGCTGCGTACACTGCCACAGCCCTCGAAAGAGATTACCGGCTGCTCAAACTGAAGCTCTACCCAGTAGCCGTTACCAAAACGTTCTTCGGCTGGAGGCACGATACACCAATTACGGTCAAGCAGCGGGTGTCGGTCAGGGTCGTTGGTTGAATGCACAGACTTAACCTGAACGATGGTGCGGCCAGCAGGCAGGTCAATCACATAATCATTCGTGCCGCATTCTGCGTCGATATACGCTTCGTCTTTCAACAAGTGTGTCTCACGGAAGAACCGTGAGACGGCGTTGAGAATAGCGTTCTCGATAAAGCTGCTGGGCATATTGGGGAACGTAACGAGGGCTTGATTCTTAAGCCAGTCAAACCAATTCATTTCTTAGCTCCAATCCTCAATTCAGGAACGCGCGTAACGGCGTAGCGGTTGCTTGCCTGCTTCGCTTCCATGCCCAACAGCGTAAACGCATTATTCCAATGAACGGCACTGCGGTCACGGGATGGTACGCTCTCGGTATCAACACCCCACGCGTAGTACAGCATCAGCTCGAAAATCACTGGGCGCAACTGCGAACCCAAGTCAACGTCGCTATCCAAGCTGTCCACCTTTGGTGGGCTGAAGCACATAAGCTCCAACGTGCCGGTCACGCCGTCGGGTACAGGCGGGTCAACATACAAGATGTTGTTGTCGTTGGGGTCGTAACTCCAACTGTCCATCTTATATTCGTCAGACGTGGTATTCGCATGGCAATCCTTACAGCCAATCTTACCAACAAGGTGCAGTGCATTCTTGCTTGTCTGTCGCGGAAAACTATTCACACGGCCTTTATTGTCCGCCTGACCCAGCACGGACGATACGTCATGACACGCTTCCGGTACGGTTTGCAGACTACCTGCTACCAATGGCATTGACGTGCGCTTGATAAACTTCTCGCGCTGGGCGTTCGCAACAATCTCCACCGCCAACCGGAAGTAGTGCAGTAAGTCATCTTCCGTCCAATGCTCGAACGGGAAATCAGGGTCTTGGTCAACCAAGTAAGTGCTTACTTCCTCGACCAGTGCGCGGGGAGAAATCATTACTTACCTTTCTGTGTAGTAGGCAATACCGCTTCTCTTGCGGCTTGTGCCATCGGAACATGAGGCATAGCGTTCTGTGTCGCCACGTCAGCTTCACGCTGGGCAACGGCGGCTTCGGCTTGTTCTAATGTCTCAACAACCTTGTCTGAACCATCAGGGTTCAAGCCTTGGGCAACATGGAACTTCGCCCATGACGCATTCACTTCTTCCTGTGTATACAGTGGGGTCAGTCGTTCACGCGCTTGGTCGGACAAACGACCACTCACAACAGGCAGAGATACATAGCCGGTTTCATCGGCATAGGCAATAGGGGCATTACTTGGCATTTTTATGTCCTTGTTTGGGGTATAAACGCATTGATTTTAACGTACTAAAAACCCCACCGCAAGGGTGGGGTTTGGTTATAACCTACTTGGTTACATACATTCAGGTTCAGGGTAGGTGCTGTCGCAAGCAGGCTCGCCACAAGTACAACCACGAACATCGAGGAAGTCAACCACTTCAACGAATGCAGAGATACACGCAGCGTCGATACCACTACCGTCAACAACGGTCATACGGATAGTACCATTGTTGGCCAAGTATGCGCCCAAGCTGGTAATCGCAGTAGATGCGCTGTCTTTCTTGGTAACTTTACCATCGCCGTCAGAATCTTTTTTGGTGCTGGACTTGGCGTTTACGGCTTTGCCGAACTCCAGTACTGTGCGACCGATTACTGACAAGTCGATTTCTTCGGTTTCGTCAACCAAGTTTTCGCCGTCATACAGACCGAACTTCACTTTACCGGCAGTGGTAATCGCGCCTTTTTCATCACGCGCACCGGCTTGTTTTTTGTTGTGAACAACCAACGCGTCAACGCGGCTGTCAGCAGACAACAAGTGGGTGTGTACGATGTCGCCAGTGGCGAAATGGCCTTCCATTTCGCGGAAGCGCACCCACTCGCCTGACGCGCCGTCATACTCGAACGGCACAACGAAGTGGCGGTTTGGCAAGTGACCGGCATAGCGCACCAACGGGTTGTTGTTGTCGGCAATGCGGGAATGACGATGGCCTACATGACGGGCATCGCCACCCAAGAATAACTTGAATACTGTCATGTCAATGCTCCTTATGCGGCAAAGTCAAGAGTTGAGTACAGGGTAGTGATGGCTTCAGGATATAAAACCTTGAAGTCGTACACTTGCAATGTGCGCCAGAACTGGCCGAAGTGGTTGGGAACTTTTTCGATATGGTCGTTTTCGGTAACTTGCATTACGAAACCGGTTGCATCTTTGCGGCCTGCGAAGATGGTGTAAGCGATACGACCACCTTCGTTGCGTTGAGGCATATTGTTCGAGAAGATAATCTCGAAGCCCAGCACGTTAGGGATTTTAGTACCCAAGATGATGGACTGTGAAGTACCGGCAGCGCAGGCGTTAGACAGGATTGGGTTGGCGAAGAATAAGTCCATCGCTTCGACTGGCAACACAACATACAGACCATTGGTGTCCACGTTTTGCTCGGCCAATACGGTACGCATTTGCGACAGGTAGCGAACGATGTTGTCTTTAGTCAGAACAACAGGCGCACCAGCCGCGCCAAAGTCAAACGCATGGGAGCGACGACCGGCTTTGCGACCACGGTTACAAGCGGCAGCAGCCAAAGGTACTTCAGTTAACACTTCAGTGTCGATACGTTCAGCCAGTTTTTGGGTAACGTCGGCTTGGTACTCTTTCAGCAGCGCAGGCAATTCGTCGATACGGCGCGAGTCCAGTTTGTCCAACTTGATGTTGGTGTACAACGCGCGGTTGACATTCATTGTGATGAGGCTGGTGTCGAAATTAGAAACTTCCAACTCGGCGTTTTTGATGTACTCAAAGACTTCGGCTTCAGGAGCGCGGCGGAAAATAACCTCGTCGCCCTTGGTGCGGATTTCTTTTGGCACAATGTCTTGGCTGGTAATCAAACCGCTCACGGTCATACGATTGAAGCGTTTTAAGAAGCCAGCCGCGTATACTGGTTTAGTCAGCGCAGACACCAACTGTGGGTAGCCACTCGCCGCTGCCAGCAAAGGTTTGCTCTGTACAGGCATAATTTACCTCATGTTAAAAAGAGAGTTAGTCCATTACCGCTACACCGTTGAGTAGCGCAGTGTTCCAAGCGTCTTCGTATTTAGCGAATTGCTCAGGCGACATTTTGCCATTGGAGAAGTCTTGCAGGGCGCGGTTATACGTTGACAATTTCATGCCACGTTTTCCTTTAGGCTGGGCGGCGGTAGCCTGTTGGGAATAGTTGATTGCATTGCTTCGGCCCGGAGCGGTAAGCTGCTGTTGTGGTACAGGTTGTGCAGGTTTGAAACCTGACAACAAATCGACAACTGCATCTACGTTGCCTACGGTTTCTGCATTCTGTACCAAAGCTGCACGGGTCAAACCGCCGGTGTTAGGTACAACTGCATTGTAATACTGTGCATATTCGGCAGTATTAACGGCATCACGCAACCACGGTAATTTCGTTGCGATAGCTTGGTTGTACTGCTGACGTGCGCTGATGGCACGGAGTTCTTCTTGCTGTTGCATTTGCGCTTGAAGCGGCTGAACGGTCTCGTCAAACTGGCGGGCCAAAGGGTTCAGGCGTTCTGCTTCAAGACGTTGTGCAATCTCAACAGCCTTACGCGCGGCAATCGCCTCAATAACAGGCAGTGAACCCGCATATGCGTCAAGTTGTTCTTTGGATAATTCAGGTACTTCAATACCCTCATACCACGGTTTTTTCGCTTCTTCGGCAGGCTTCTGCTCGTAGGCGCGAAGTTTCGCTTCCAACTCGGCTACGCGTTCCTCATTCGATTTCTGCGAAGCAGCAAACTGTTGTTGCAACAGTGCTTGATTTTGTTGGAGCAAGGCCGCGATTTCCGGCGTGATGGTAGGTTGCTGGCGTGGTACTTCGGTTTGTTGAGGTTGATGTACCTCATTACCCACATCAATATTACCACTATCCGTAACGTAATCACTTATATCGTCATAGATTTCATCGTCTGCTGGCAAGATTTGTTCCTGTACAGGCGCTGGTTGTTGCTCCGGCGCAACGCTTGGCGCAGGTTGTTGCTCTACCACTGGGGCGGCTGTGGGGTTGATACCGGCGGAAGTCAACGCTTCTTCGATACCAAAGAATGAATCGGTAGGCATAGGTTATTTGTCTCCAGTTTCTAAAAGGTCAATGACTTTCTTCAACATGACAACCTGCCCACGCTGGTGGTCGTCCGCTGTGCGTGTCTCATACAACTCGCGCTCGATTACCAGCTCTTGCTCAAGCAAAGTAATCAAAGCCTCAAAGTCGCGGTTGGAACGCAGGCGAGACAACCCATCACGAGCGGCAGCTTGGTCATCTGAAGAAATAAGTCCAAGTCGTGTACGATGATTCATATCATTTCTCGCATGACGAAATGCGGTCGATATACAGGGACGCTGTATCACTTACCACACCATCGGGATAAATACGGTAATAACCCGCCATGTCAATCATGACTGGGTTATGGTTCAGGTCAAGTGTGACGACCTTGCCGCATGGAGAGAAAGGAATATCCTTTGCATCCTCCATAGCGCACTCGCTGTCAATGACGCGATGGACGATGAACTTATCGCCCTCTTGCAAGTCAACACCGGAGACCACCATAGCACGGCATGGGGTCACTAAAATAGCTTCAGGCTTCTTCATTCTAATTCCACCTTACCCGTGAACAGGGTTTCCAAAATGTCCTTAACCGCAGCGACGCGCATACGGTTCTCTTCGGAGGCAGTCTCGGTCTCGTTGACAACGCGGCTGTCATCCAGCACTTTCAACAAGATTTCTTTAATCGGCGCAGCATACGCCGAACGCTGAAAGCCCATCAAGGTACTGGCTTCTTTGCGGCTCAACTGAATCGCACGGCCTGTACTTTCGGGCAGGTTAAGACGGTTCGCACTCATGCTACACCTTACTCAAGTAAATGGAGGCGAAGCTGTCAGTGACAGGTTCTACCATTAAGGTTAAGTCAATCACGTCGCCTATTTTTAGTGACGTGTTCTCTTGTTTGCACACAGTTATATCATATACGCCTGCCGGTAGCAAGTGAGAAGCCCCGCAGCCCAAGGGGAACGGGTACTTAAATTCGCTCACGTCACAACCGTTAGGACATTCTACCACGCGTTCGACTTTAATCTGTACGCATGGCGTACCCTCGTCCGACGTTGCCGTATGCAACATAAACGGGGTAGCGACAGGGCCTACACGCACCGGCGTGAGTGCCTCGATGTGCGGATACAGTTTTGTGGAAGAACCAATATCAATCGGCTTGCCCTCCACCACCATAGTGATGACGGTCGAATCACACTTAGACGTAATCATAATCAGCCTCCATTGGCGGCAGCAATAGCCGCTTCAGCATTAGGGCTACGCCCCTGTAAATCAGGGACACCGGCAGCAGGGTTTTGTGGCATAGGCTGACCTGTAACCTCGCCGAACGCTTCTTCACGGTCGAAGTCAGGGAAGATACCATCGGTGGACAAACCCTTATTCTTGAACATGGTGTACAGGATACGCTGCACTGCGGTAATCGGAACGACAGGCTGTTGGGTAGCTGGGTCAACCACACCGACCATACTTGAGATGGATTGCAACGCCCACTCAAGGTCGCCGTTCTTGCCCTCTTGTTCCATCAATCCGGATACACCACGCGCGTATACACGGATGTCGCCACGGATGTCAGGGTCGTTACTGGTACGAATCTCGTAATTGATGAAGTCTTGAACCACCGGCTCAATCAGTCCTGACTCAATCATACGCAATGCCTGCTTAATGGCCTTGGTGGACTGGTTAAGAATGATGGACACACCGCCTGCGGTACGACCCAGCGTACCCAAGCCCTGCGGCGAACCAAACGCCACACGGGGGATACCAATCAGCTCGTAACCATAACCCATGAACTTATCGAACAGAGCCACAAGCTCGTTGGACAGCGACGGTACAGTATAGAAGCGGTATGCAGGTGCGCCGCTACCGAATGTGTCTTCCTCTACCACTCGGATGGTGTGCGGGATAATGGCGTTCGGAGCATGGCCGTCCTTGACCGCGCCCTTGCGTACCTCGCCGATAGGACCGCTTGAGTATTGCATATTGCGGACCAATGCACGGACGGAAGCCGTACATACGCGCTGGGTATCGCGCAGCTTCATCGCTGGGGACGCACCCCAAAACGAACTAGGTACTTTCTCGAAGCAGGCTTTGTAGAACGGACGGCGACCCAACGGGTCTGGGTTCAACAAGCACTTAATCACACGACCACCGACGACCCATACCTCGGCCTCTGACGCGCCGTGCATTTCCTCTTCTGCAAACTGAATACCATACTCGGCGAGCAGGTCGTTGCGGATTCGTCCGTAGTAGCCCAAAGCGTCGAACGCGTCCATGTCTGACTTATCCCCGATGTCGGTATCGGAGATGTCATCGTCATCCACAGAACCATAAGGCAGTGGTGCGCCGTTCGGGTTCGCCTCGAACACCTCGGCAATCACGTCCTCGTCATAGCCGGAAGCACTGCCCAACTGGAGCAACTCGTTGCGTGTCAGACGACGGCGTTCAATTACATAATCCGCCGTCTGAATGTCGGTTGCGTACGGTGCTGGGAAGAAGTCGAACGGGGAAATGTTCTCGACCTGACGTACGGTCTCTGTTGTAGGCGACACGGTTGTACCATCCCAACGCATGACTGTGCGTGTGTTTACCGCAGGGGCTTTCATAATCGCCGCTGGGTAAATACAGAAGTGGTCGATGAAGTCGATGAACTGCGCCTCCCAGTCTGCATCGTACAGACGGTCGGCAACAATGGTGCGCAGGCGGTCTGCCGCCACGCTTGCCTTGCGGTTCTCTTCAAGCTGCACTGCCGCCCGCATCTCGGTCACTTGGGCGCGTACCGCGTTCACGTCGCCACCGTTGATGGCGATGAATGTCTCAAGCTCGCGCTCGATTTTCTCCAGCAGTTGCGCTTCCACGTCTTCCGGCAGGTCAACCACCGGCGTGGCGTTAATGGTGTATGGCTGTGCAGTCGAACCGACAAAGATGTCGCGTATCAGACCAACGATGTTCTTCACGATGGGGGAACTAATATCCATAACGATGTCAGGCCCGTCCCCCGACGGCGCGGTTAATGGCTGCCCATTCATCAATTTGAGGCAGTCCATCATATCGTTATAGTGGGGCATCTTGGCTTCACGAGCCTTACGGAAGCGTGAAACGACCATATCGCCCAGCGTGTCAATAAGGCTCTCGTCCATGCTTAACCTCGTGCAGTGCCGTTGGACGCACAACCGGTACGTTTACCGTTGCAACGCGCTTTCTTGGTAGTCATGACGACCTCCTTTGGTTGGGGTTAATCAAACAGTGTAAAACCCATGATACCAAAAAATAACCCGACTGTGGAAGTCGGGCGAAATGTTGACTTAAAAAATGTAAGCCTCGGTAGTGTACCAAAAAGAAGCCCACCATACAAGGGTGGGCGCAAGCCATTGGTTCGCAGATTGGACCGTCAGGGAGTAAAAATGAGCGGAATCAGAAATCAAACTCTGTTACTGCATTACTATGCCATAGCATTACCATCGCTGTCAACACCACTCTATCTGCGTCTCGTACTGTGCCGCATCGTCGTCGCCGGTGGACATGACTAATAACATGCCTAAACTTAAATATTGTAAACTATCACTTAAGTCACTAACCCAGCCGACGTGGGACTTGGTAGGCGTGTCAGCGGTGCGCCCGCCGCTGCGGTTCTCATAAATATAGTCCGCCGCCAGTGCCTGAATGAGGAAGCGGCAGTTGTCTCGGATAAGCAGTCTCGGCTTGCCACCCGTACCGAGTGAGGACATGAAGCTGCGCACCGCAGCCAGTCGAGGCTCCATCTTGTTGCTGCGTGTCGGCGCGACGATAGGCACACCCTCCTTGCGCAGCACGTCGAACGGGGACAGGTTGACGTTCTGACCACCGACCATACCGGCAGGGTCGCCGTAGGCCCTGACGCAGATGCCGTTGGGGTAGTCACGCTTGAGTGCAGGCCGCACCGTAGAGCGGTAGAGCTGCTCGACGCTCATGTCCTCCCCCATGAACTCATCCAATACCATGAGCGTACCATCCGCCAGCAGAGTGCCGACGATGCAGACCGGCGTGCGACCAAAGTCGAATGCGAGATAGTAGTCGCGCAGCTCCTTAGTGTTGACCCGCTCGGCGGGGAACGTATGCACGTCCCGATGGAACTCAGGGAACACGACCTTGCCGTGTTTCACATCCGCGAACTCGCCCAGCACATAGCTCTGTATCTTACCCATGTCGGGGTCGGCGAGCATGGCGTAGTAGTAACCATAGCCTTGCGCGAGGTTGTGAATATTCTCCGCTTCCGGATTGGGCAGCCACTCGTCGTTGGGGTCGTGGCTGTTCGGGAATCCAGCGGGTGGTATGAGTGCCGGCGGCTGACTGAACATCTCTACCAACTTCTCAACCCCCATCTCACGCGCCACTTTCTCGAACTGCGCATCGCGCTCGCCGAGATACCACTTGTGCAACCATGACCCCTTGACCGGACCGTTGAACACACCGATGACACCCGTCCTATCGACCTTGCCTTTCGTACCGCTGGGGTAGCGACCGAGACGGCGCACCAAAGCGAACACCACGCTCTCCGGCATCAAGTTCAGCTCGTCACACAATACCATTGTCGGTTCAGCACCCAAGAGCTTGTCCTGTGCGTCCTCACTGTCGAGGGCGAGGAACTGTATCTCCATGTCGAGAGCCGTACCATCTTGCAGTCGTGCGCGTACACGCCCGAACGGTTGACTACCCTCCGTGACCTGCAACAGCGGGCCAAACATATTCTTCATGGATGGAATGGTGTTCGATTTAAGGAGGGCGTAGGTGTTGCGTACCACCAAGGCACGGAAGTAGCGGGTGTTGTCCAAAGGCGAGGGAGTCTGAAGCAGCGCAGAGCGTAGTAACTCCATGATTGCCCAAGAAGTTTTGCCTGAACCAGCAGCTCCTTTGACTAGACGAATCGATGCCGTGGACATCGACGCGCGTTTGAGTGTGGGGTACTGGTCGAGGTCGAAACCGATATTAAGGCTGCTCATGCTCGATGACCTCCATCGGAGTTAGTTGGGCGACGGCGGGGGGTGTCATACCACTGCCGAAGTTGACGTTGAGTACCATACCACTGAACTGCTGCTCGTTGCGGGGTTTGATGTCAGCGATTTCGGCGATAGCGGCCATGGCTTTGAGCTTGTCGGAGGTCTTCTCTTTATCGCTGCGGGAAAGCTCGAACAGGTCGCGCAGGTTGGATTCCGACATCAGTTTCGCTTGGGCGCGTATCAGGTCTGTTCTACCATCGCCTATCTTGTCTCGGTGTGCCGAGACCCTTGCGTTGAAGTCGGGGTCATCGAGAAGTTTTTTGATGTCGGAGGGCGAGAGGTCGTAGGCTGCGCCGATTTCCTCTTCACTATATAATCTGTTGGCGGTCAGCACCGCGAGGTCGCGGGCCAAAGAGTCTAAATCTATTGTCATTGGGATACCATCATGGACGGAAAAGTTTATCAGGGGGTCACATTCCCTCCTTATACCACACATGGGGACGGCTGCGTTTTTACCAACTGCACGTTCCTCGCGCCTAACGATTTCGGTAAGGGGTGCGTCTTTAAAGATTGCAACTTCGAGCGTTGCTGCCCACCTTATTATAATAACCGCTGGAGCAAAGTTGGCGAGGGTGGTGTCGTGGACGGGGGGTACTGGGACTACGTTACGTTTGGAAAGGATACCACACTCAAGAGCGGAGGTGGAGGTTCGTACAGTATGGAAGAGGGTGTTACCAAAGATGCTGGGGCTAAGACCAGTGGTAGGGGTATTGCAGTTGAGGGTTCGGGCCATATCGTTACCGGCGAGTCGGTGTTGAAAATGGGCGACGCGATATGCGAATGCGAAGACCAATGGGACAAACAGATATATGAGAAAGGGTATTTGGGGTTGGATGATACCAATGCCAGTGTTGTTATTGAGGAGGGCAAATAATGGAAACATACTTCACAAAAGTAAAGGTGCAGGCGGACAGGTGGGTGGCGGAGAGTGCGAAGCCTACCATCATTGTTGAGAATGAGGAGATGACGGAGGAAGAGTTTAATAAACGGAGGGATGGGGTGCTTGACGAGGACTGCTCATGTGGATAGTATGTCGCTGTCGGCGACCAATGCAGCGGGCGGCACTCGTGTCATTGGGGTAGGTTGCCGATACTACACCACGCTTCGGCGTGGTGTTTTTATTTTGCCGTCAGGCTCACACCGTGAGTTGGACAGAAGAACGTAGCTATACCATCTTCGCCATCGTTGCCTCCTGCGCCGTCCATGCCGATAGATGTGTGGTTCTATTATGTACAAATACCTTGTTGTGTAACCGAGAACCTCGTTGTATATAAGTGGGGGATTATACCATCTTCGTCGTCTATGCCAGTCGTTGCATATAAATGCCCTGTTATGTAACCGATGCCGACCGTTGCCACTTTTTGTGGGACGTTGTGGATTGTGTGCGACTACCCTTTTCTCTGACGGGGGACGGTATCGCTCCCGTGTTCCAATAGGGGGGATATATAAACACCCTCTTACACCACTTACACAAAATCCACACCGCCCCCTACATCTTACGCCGTCCTAAAAAATAAAACGTTGCTTACAACGTTTGCAAAATAAACCGTAATAAAGTAAATAAGACGGCGATTGTTTTGCGTTGTGTACATCCGCGCCGTTACCCATCGCCCCCCCAATTATAATCACGCCGTTATCTGCAATCGCCACTATATACAACACCCAATTAGTATAAACTCAGCCTTAAAAATAAACCCTCGCTTGTTTCAAAAAGTCATTAACATCTATAACGAAAACAAGAGAAAAAATCGCGTGTCAAAAATAAGACGACATTTGTCAAATAAGCCGTCCGTTAGCCACGAAAAATTAAAAATAAGAATCAGATTATATAAAACGACATATAATAATAAAGCAGTTATATGGTAAGCAAGGGTTTATATATGCTTGTTAACAAATCTTAACATGAAAAAAACACAGACAAACTAAAATAAAACATCTGCTACATAAGACTATAATTATTAAATAGCGTTTTATCGTAAAATGGCCACTAAAAAAGTTTGTTAAAACGGGGTTTATTTCGCCTCAATATATCCCTCAAATAAGGCCTAAGTCTATGATTTTAAAGAGGAAAGTTAAGTTGTTGATTTTAAAGGAAAACTGAAATATACCACTTTCGCAAAACGAAATAAAATGATACTTATTTTGTGGCCGAAATAGAGGGCGCGTTGAGTAATACCATGTTTTTTAAGAGGAAAAAAGAGAAAAAAAAGTAGATATAAATAAATAAATATAATATTATATTATTATTATCTTATTTTTTTTTGTTTGGATTTTTTAATCGTCGATTTTTTTTTTTTGAAAAATTTTTTCGCCTCTCGAGGTGGCCAAAAAGGATTCACAACAAACTAAAATAGCCGCCCTTTTATCCGTTTTTCGTTCATTCTCAAACAAACATTTCTTTACACATTTCCTTACATATCCTAACCAAATAACCCTTGACTTATTACCCTATACCCCCTATAATTCACTCAACAGTTAAGCAAAGCCCCCCATCTAAAACGGCGCATTTGCTTATAAGTATGGTATTACTCCATGAGTTATAACTGCTCTTTAAAAATTAGTTTGCAAGATAAAATAACCCTTGACTTATTCGGCGCATTTGCTTATAATACGAAACATGAATTAAGCCATAACCTATTTAATCATAGCCTTAAATTGATTAACCCTATTATGCGCAAATGGGCGCATAAAAAAGGCGGTATAAATTCCTTTAGCCCTATTGGCATGGGATACCTATATATTTATGTTGCATGATTAAAATAAACCTTGACTTATTCTAAAAGATGGTATAAACTATCTTCAACGTGTTATTTCACGACTTATTAAGTTAGTAGTTAAATTTTTCTTGACAAGCTAAAATAAAGCGGTTATAATACAAACATATCGTAAAAACTGGGTCTTCGACCTAGCAGGCGTTATAACCTGTAATTATGACTAGATAAGAGGTCATCACGCCCTTGTCGAACGCTCTTTAACAACTTAGAAAAAGCACATCATGCGCCTTGAGTATGGTATCAATCCGTCTCAAGAGGCAAAACAAGATGGACAGCCCGTAAGAGTATTGCGTTGGTATAAAGTGCGGAAAGGATGAAACAAGCCTATTCCCCTGTCCATTCACAGAATCATGGTACATAAATCCATGACGTATGCAAGATAGCTAGCATGATGGTAGAGCGTGCAAAGGTCAACATGGTACTATTGCGCCCATTCATAGGGCGCATGGTATGACCACGCCGTTTACGGCGTGGTCATACTTAGGTTATTGATACAAGCCGTCTAAACGGACGGCTTCAGTGAGTAACCTTAACGAGAGGAAAAGCAATGATTGAACTTATCAAGCATAACCAATACCTTAAAATCCGCGTGGAATACGACCAAGAAATTGGCCGAATCTGTTTCAGGGGTTTTATCCAAAACAGTGGTATTGAACCTATCGGGGAACACAAATATGCCTATTTCTCCGAATCCCCCCGATGGACTGCTGAAGAACTCAACGCCATGACAGAAAAGGAACGCCAAGAATGGCGCGATTGCCTTGATTGGGATTGGACACGCTACACCCTTGCCGACGTGTCATGGAAAGACTGGTATGAAGTGGCGCAAGAAGAGGAATGTCTGCCATATCGATACACCGCGACAGGCTACTCGCAAAGCGACTGGGCGCATTTATTCCTGTTTGGTATGAGCATTGAAGAGGCTGAACCCCTGCTTCTCGATTTTCAACTGTATGCCTACGAAACGCCCTATTACTACTCCGTTGAGCTTATCGACTGCGAAACAGGCGAAACCATCGCGGACGATTCGTTGAGCGGTGTCTATGACACCGACACTAATTTGGAATACCTGAAAACCTCTATCGGCGAATCCCTGCGTGGTATGAAATGCCTGCATCCTGAACTTTTAGCCCTTGCACTGGGGAGCGTGCAGGATATGGAATACACCGATATTGTTTGTTAACGTAATGAAAGGAAACAAAAATGCGTATTGAAATTGACAATAAATCTTGGTATGACCTGTCTGACTTTGACTCTTACGAAGAGATTGAAGATTTGGGCGAAGTCACGGGAACAAGCGGCATTCCCGACTGTATCGACCTTGAGCGCGACTGGGACACCCTCCAAGCATATCTCGGTCTGTCCGAGGACGACCAGCAAATCGTGGTGGCCTATGCTGAAGATACCGACAACTTCGACCCTGAAGAAGCGATGGAAGCCTTTGTTGGTCGCTATCGCACGCCTGAATCTTTTTGTGAAGACATTTGCGAAGAGATTGAGTCTGAAGCGTTGGAAGACTTGCCCTCTTACCTGCGAAACTGTATCGACTGGGAGTTGGTATGGTCTAGCTACCTGCGCCATGACTACTTCGAGCAAGACGGCTATTACTTCCGAAACCTGTAGTCTGTTTGTCCAAGCCATTCCGTGTGGGTGGCTTTAGCAAATTGATTAATGAGAGGAAACCGAAATGCGTAATCCGTATGAAATTCCTGAAGAACCTTATCATATGATGGACACGCTTATTGAGGCATTCAAGCGTAAAAAATTGGTCGTATGCCATATGCACCGCCAGTTGACTATTGATGCGTTCACTTCGCATGGGTATTTCAAACGTGTGAATCCTAGCGAGAGCGACATAGCGGAATTTAAAGCCAATGGTAGTGGTAAGCATTTGCCGTCTGCCTTTAAGTATCCAGCATTGCCGGACAACGACCCCAGCCACTACAACTTTTACGAAGTGACCATTGCCGGTAGAACGGCGGTGTATTACCACTTTAAGATGTTGGAACAAGAACGAGCGTTTGAAGCGAAATTGCAACAACTGCGACAAGACTTATCCAATGATATTACTAACCGTATAAAAGCCATAAAGGTGTAGAAATGTTTGATTTAATCCAAAATACAAAGCCATCTATCTACTTAAATGTGAGTGATGATTGTGTTGATACATCCGACCAAGATGTACCTATGGTCTCATGTACCGTCCAGTGGGTATGGCAAGACGACAAAGACAACTTCGCTACACTTGAAACCTATGGCATTGTTGCACCGCCGAAAGACGGCGTGGTTGATATTGACACCTTACATTACGACTTTTCCGATTGCACCGGTAGCTACTCGTGCGACCTAACCCAAGAGGAAGAGTTGGCATTAGATGCCCTCATGTGCCACCGCGCCTGCTCCTACAACCTGAAATATAACCCTTATGCCGTTGAGCTTTGTTATTAGGACATTTGAAATGAAAACCATCGAAAAACTGATTGACTTGGTAGAAAACACCAAGCCTAAATGCACACTGGGCATTGACACCGAAGTGTATTTCAAAGATGAAGACGGCGTTATTGAATCCTATGGCTGTGAGCTTACCTTGTGTTGGTTTAACCAAGATTATGAGGTATCTATCACTGCGCCATATTGCACCATTAGTCCACCATACAAACGCACTTACGACCTTGAAACGTTTGAGTTCGGCAGTACACCTTTGGATTGCGCGTGTTATACCAACGGACAGCATCTGTCCCCTGATGAAGAGGAATTAATCGAGACTGTCATGCGAGACCGGCTTTACCGCTATGTCCCGACACAAGACGGTTGTGTAATCGAGCATATTTGAAGAGGAAACACCCATGAACAAACTGATTGACTTTTTCCATAGCCCTGAATCCAAAACCTTACATTTGGGTAATGAGGGTTTCCTTGCCCGCCGATACAATTCTGGCGAAATTGCCGTGTGGTACAGAGGCTGTATGCTTTGCCGGTTTACCCCTGATGGCTTGCAATGGATTGTACACACCTACCCCCTGTCAAGCCGCGCTGACTGCAACCGTATGACCGATATTTTCGCCTTGCTGGGTATGCCCCAGCTCCGTGTGAGATGGTCTATGAGGGGCGAATCTATCCAACGCGTGCATAACGGCCTTGTCATGGCCGAGTACAGCCTGCCTTTGAAACAGCCGTTGAGAGTAACCGTATGAGAAAAGAATTGGTTATATACCGTGACTTGTTGACGGCCTATAAAGCAGTTAAAGATACATATAATGCTGACCATGCGCCAAATAAATCAGTTTGGCGCATGACAAAACGCGTTATTTTAAACGCTCAAGAGGCATTGGGTGTGGCTGTAGCAACGCAGTTGCAAGAGCGTGCAATGATTAAAGCAGACATTAGACCAAGTGAACCAGTGGACTACAATAACTTTGATTGGGATAACCCTCAAAATTGGAGTGCATAAAATGAAAACCCAAGAGATGACCGAAGTCCGCGCCAGTGTGGGCTATCCAAACCTGACACCGCCGAACAGCAAATACATTCCAAAACAATGCCTGTTCCGCCATGAGGCTATCATGCTTCGCGGTCGATGGTCTGAAGAGAGTATTCGCCGGTATTGCATGGCGCAAGCGAAGAGACAGGGCGCACACCGTGAAATCCTGTACATTGAGTACATCTACAACGACGGTACAGGCGACAGTCTGACCGTGCAACTTTGAAGAAAGGGTGCAACCATGAAGTATAAATTAATTGAGTTCCTGCATGGTACAGGAAGAGAGACCCTAGCATTAGGGGCTAATGGTTTTCACGCCGAACGCCATAGTGATGATAGGATAACGATACACTATGATGGGCATTTGCTTTGCGACATTATACCTGACGGCTTCCAGTTTATGCTTCGCACTATTGCCCCATTGAGTGAGATACAGTGTCGCCGTCTGACAGAGGTGTTTGCCATGCTGGGTAAACCTAACCTACGCGCCACCCATGATGGTACTGCTCCACGAATACAAGGTATTGTTAGAGGGGACGTAATGCGTTGGCAAATCTTAAGACAAGGTACGACCTTTGGAGTGTATGTATGAACCCTAAACTGTTTGAATTATTGGAACACCGATTCCGTGAACTGTTCCACGCCCGACCCGATATTGAGATGGACGAAATCCCCCTGTGGGTAACGCGTGAGATTGACGGCGAGCTGTTGTACACATCATGGGCGGAGGCCGAATCTGTACTGCGTGAGCTTGACACCCTATCTGTTGTCGGTGCGCTTATGCGCCGTATGCAATCCCAATACGGCACGTTGGATAATGAGATTGAGACATTCGAGAACCCATGCCTGTTGGTACAAGCCCTTGCCCTTGCGTTATGTGAGGACTTGATGGGGCGGTTGTTCGATAATCAGATGGACAACGAGGGAGCAATCCCCCCTGAAGCGTGGGAATACCTGCAAGCAACATTCGACCAAGCGGTCGAGGAAACAAATTTATTTGAAGACCTTTGGAGCAACCTATGAAACCTACTATTTCCCTTGAACGTCGCGATGCAATGTTGGCACTGGCGAATAAACGAACCAACGCCATCTCCGTGTTGATAGATAACGGCCATGTGAGCGACTACGAGGAACTTGTACGTCTTGTTGACCGACCTGTCGTTACACCCGAAGAAATCGTCCATGAACCTGAAGAGGAAAACATCGAGCGCATCAACTCATGGTATGACCTGATTGCCAGTGCCTGCCGTTGGTTGCAAAACATTGGTTTAACCATGACTGACCATGTACCTGTCCATTGGTTTGATGAAGCAACCGGCGAAATCCAGTGGACATATGCCGATGAGCTTGTGTTCTACTTGGACGAGCAAGACGTGGAGTACAAAGGCCAGCAACTGTTTGCCAGTGCGATTGATTACTTCGGTATTGTAACCGCCGAAGAACTGAAAACCGCCATCATTGAATGCGAAGTTGAAGAAGCCGAGCGGTTGATGGAAATTATTAAACAAGCAATGAAAGAGTACATCTGATGACACCAGCAATTTTTAACGAAGTAGAAGCGCAACTGATTAATGCTTTGATTAGCCATGATTTGCACGGCGTGTCTACTGTTGATATGCACCATGCTGTGTATAACCAAGACCAAACCTATATCTACACCGATAGTGCCGAGCGAGACCTTGAACAGGTTGGTACATTCTTGGCCGTCCGAACCGTGATGGACTACGAACAAACCCAGTTCGGGCAAACTGCGCCGGCGTTGCAATATGGCGACCCTTGCTGGGTTGCCAACATGGTTGTGTACATCTTGGGCGAGGCATTGATTGCCCATGTGTTCGGCGATGACGAGGACTTCCAAAACGACAGCGACATCACGCCGGAAATTGCCCAACGATATAGCATTATGTTGGATGAAGCACTGGCTGCCGAGCCTGACTTGGTAGCCCACCTGTGGCAAAGACTGTAAGAGAGGAATCACTATGAACACCGATAATGAACAACTGGAAAACCTGTGCGATACGCGCAAAGCCCTCATCAAGGGTCTGTCCTCGATGGGGTTGGATGCACAACAGATTCTTGACCGTTTAAACTTGCCATACATTGCCAATGCCCACCAGTACATTGAAGTTGCCAACGCACATTATGACATGGTGGCAGAATGTATGAGCCAGTGTGAAACGTTGGGGGTTGCACCCGATGACGACACGACCCAAGTGTATTACTTCGACTGGGAAGAGGGCGTGTGCGATGCAACGGTGCAAATGTTGATGCTGTTTGAAACCCCATACAAAGGGCAAAAATTGGTAGATGATGTTAGAGACATTATCACTGTTATCCTGCAACCTTTGATGGCCGAAGCTATCGCCGAGATGAACACCGACAACATTAACCAGTTGGCGGAAGCAATGACGTATGTGATTGATACATTAATCCCACAGGAGCAAGCCAATGGCTGAATCAATCAAGGCCGTGAGTCAAGTTACCGGCATTAGCCCATACAAGTTGGGCAAGATGCTGGCACAAGGGCTGATACCGCAAATCACAGTGGCCGATGTGTTTGAAGCCCAACGCCGTGAGTCCCTGCGACACGGACGGTTGACAGCTGGCGAGGTGGTAGCCTACCTGCGCCATAACGAGGAGGCATACCGTGAAGCACTGGCCAATGGGTCAATCATGCCACTGGTTGATGGTAACTTCGTGGGGGACGATGTGGTAAACCTTACCCCTCATCGTCACGCCCTGCTCCCTCCACACCCTGCCTACACGCCGACACGCCCTGAACCGAATCTGCCGATAGTGTGGAATCCTGCCACGCCGATGGCGAAAGCCCGATTCGAGCAAGCCTTTGAGACCCGACTGCGCCAGTCGGAGTTTTGGACACACGACGGCAACGCGTTCTACGCCCCCGATGGTATCTACTGCCAGTCTAAGGTGCGCGGTATCCGCAAGACCATGCGAGCCAGCCGACTGGCTAATGCGCCACTGTACGCCCCCGACGTAGCGGCTACCACAACAGGTCAAGCCGAGCGCATCAAGGTGCAAGGCTTCGTCACCCAACGCTCAACGGTGGTTAATCTGTCCATCATGGATGACTGGGGCGTGTGGGCGCACTCACACGGCGTGTACAACGCGCCGGAGGCTTGGGATAAGGCTTTGTTACGAGCCGTGCATAAGCTCGGCATGGCGGTATCCGATGCCACCCCACACTCCATCGACAGCACCCTCGACCACCTCGCAAACTGGCTGAACACTGCTGTGTAAAACCTATTGACACACGAGAGATTCTTTCGTATTATTAAGTTGTTTGAAAATTTTTAAGGAGTAAAAATAAGTGGAAGATTTGAACAAAACATCAGACCCACAAACCTGCGATATTGTACTTATTACCCCTGCCGAACGCGCACGTCGAGCCGTCGCCAAGTACCGTGACCAATGCAACGAGGACGTGTATCACGAGTTGCTTGGTATTATCGAAACCGAGTCTGCCAAAGGCGCGACAAAGCTGAGCCTGTCCTATACCAACGACGAAAAATTACCGAATGTTGTAGTGTCGTTCTCTTATGACAAGTACATTTATAATGTGATTGCTGTTCGTGTCAATGTAGCTGCATTAATCAACCACGCCGACCTGATAAAACGCTTTGAGTCAGACGGCTTCGACGTTAAAACTATGCCGAGCGCGAAGTACGGCACGTTAATTGACATTATCTCTTGGGAATAAAAACAAATGGTAAATTTATACAAACCCATGCGTTTGGGCGATGAAGCGCGTATTAAGTTTAACCAGTTTGTGGATACCCACGCTGACCCTATGTTCGACCAGCTCGCGGAGTGCATTCTGCGTGCGGCTTCGACAGGGGCTAGTGGGTTGGAGGTATTCGTTTACAACGCAGATGGCGACGAGGACGATGGCCGGTGCGCTCATTTAGCCAATCCTGACGAGGTTGGTGTCCGCGATTTGGCCGAAGTGCATATAAACCTGTCAGCGGTTCCCGATTGGGAACGTTTAGCCAAACGCTTAGAATTTGAAAAGCTGACAGTGGATTGGGTACGCCGCAAGGGACTCGGCGATACCATCAGTACTATTTGTTGGGAGTAAACCATGACAGCAAAAGTAAATACATCACTTGCCACTCATGCGGAGTTTCAAGAACGTGTTACCAAAAGCCGACCGGCGGTTACTAAGATGCTTTGGCAAATGGTATTACGCGAGATGAATATCGTAGCCGCGAACGGCGGACAGGGTGTACGGCTTGTGTGGCGAGCTGCCAGTGACAATAAGCTACTGGAATTATTATCGTTAGATGTAGATTACCCTACACTGTTTATCTACCAAACATGGCAGTATGACACTGAATTATTTACGCGATTCGTTGCCGACGCGGGCTTTCCCCATTTATGCAAAGATATTACTGCTGGGCAAAGTGCCGTTACGTTTATCAGCTGGAACGCAACCGAAGAAAAGAGTAAATCATGATTGATGAAAACGTAGAGAGCCGTTATGCCAAAATCATGGCGGTTAAGGAAGTGTTCTCCACCCACCCTTACTGGGACACACGCAACTATCCCTATCCACATGAGAATGTCTTGGCTGATTGGTTTGATGTGGTGGTCAACGAACAACCACCATCACCGAGTGTCCGCACCATGTGTGAGTCTATCCACGATGCGAACTGTGGGGTATCGGCCTACGACCTCGAAGATGCCCTCGATACTGACGGCGATATGATGTACACCCTGTGTGAGCAGTATGAGTTCTGCAATCCGTACCTGACTCTTGAGCAGAAGTACCGAGAGTACGAATCCCACCTGACAGCCTTTGTTAAATATATGAAAGAGCAATCATGAAATACGCAATCCGAACCATTCTCGCCGTTGCCGCTATCGGTGGTGGCGTGTACGCCATGAGCAGTACCGATGGTACGACTGATACTACCAGTCATCAATGCGCCCAACGTATCGCCGAGCTTGAGAACCAAGTGGCAGTGTACGAGCAAGCTAAAGTAATTGAAGAGCAGTACGACAAGCTCGATGCGATGGAGCGTGTGCGTGGCGATGCGGAGACCAGCCGATGAAGCTGTATGTATTGGTAGTTTCCGCAGTTCTTATGGTCGGCGGTTGTGATGATTCAGCCCTGAAGAGAAACGATAAGTTGGACTTACCTGCAATCTGTGCCAAGCGAAGCGAGGTTGAAGCACGCCACGAAAAGTTTGAATCCATGTTCCTGTCTTGTGTGAACGCCCCTAGACGCGTCGCAACCGCGACAGACGACGAGGCGGGCATTGTAGAAGAGTGCCGTATCGCCACAAGCTACGCGTATGGTACGTCCGATAATGAAGATGTTTTTATGAGTAATACTGCAATCTATGCGACCGATTGCAAAACCAATGGAGAACCACGATGAAAACCTATGTACTGGTAGCGGCTGCGGATTCAACCGCCGACAGCAAAATGATGGCACACATGACAGGTAAACGCTTCCGAAATATCCCTGCCATGCGCGAAGCGGTTGAGCAAGTACTTGGTCTGTTCGGCACGAACCAATGGGAGTTCTACCCTGCGGATTACTTCTGTGAGAAGTGGAATAATTCTATCTTAGGCGATGATACCCCTAGCCCCGACAACTCCTATATCGCCATCGTGGGGGTGGAACATGACGAGTAACACACCTGAAACTTATGCCGACCTACTCAAGGCACGGGGCGATGTTCCCATCTCGGTACTACGCCAACTCAAGGCGCAAATCGACAGCCTGCTGGCATTGGTTGATACCCTCGACGTGGATATGCAACTGACCCCTGCACCTGACGATGCGACGGCGGCCATCGCCAACGCCTTACGCGCCCGATACCCTGACTTCGCCGACAAGAGCGACGCAGATGTGCTGGCCTACTTCAATGTACAGGTAGGTGCATGATGGGAATCGAAGCCATACCACTGGGTGTCAAGGCGGTGAAGCCGAAGCGTAGCAGTACCACGCCGGAGAGCGCAGTTGTCCATGCCGTGAAGCAGTGGGCTAAAGATAAACCCGATGTGTATATCGTCCGTGTGGTACAAGCTGGCGAGGTGGGTGTGCCTGACTTCTTGTTGTGTGTCTGCGGACGGTTCGTCGGTGTCGAGTGCAAGGCGAAAGGTCAAGCCCCACGCACCAACCAACGCCTGCAACTAGGGCGCATCACTGCCGCCGGTGGCTTCGCTCTGTGGGGCGATGTCGACACCCTTATCCCTGAATTAGATATTATTTACCAAAGGTTGAAGAAATGATAAATGCAACAGACCTGCGTGACTTGATGCTGTTTTACAAGGAAAACCAATCCTTATGTAAGTCTGCCGAGCGTAATATTGTAGAAAACGCACTCGACGGCGAGACCTCGTGCGTAATCAATGGTATTGCTATGAAACTCGGTACGCCAATGAAACATTATTTTGAAGCCCACGACTACACAGTCCAAGTAACTGATGCAGACGAGGCGTACTGCGTCGATTTAATCGTAAGTTGGGAGTAAGAGAATGAATGATTTACACCGAGCCTTGAACAGCCTGTTCGACGTGCTGCACCTGCACTCTGATGGTGTGGACGAAGTTATCGACGAGGCAGTCGAAGCCTTGAATTTGATGTCCCATGCGACCGAATATCCAGTCGAAGCCCTGTCTATGGTTAAGAAACGCGCTGAAGCAATCCGCGAAGCCGTGAAGAACAACCCCTTACCCGAACTCTCACCGCCATGCAAACCGCCAGCTCACTGACCGCCAAGCGCAAAGAGGCGAAGCTGCAAAAGCAAGCCGAACGTTTGGTTAAGCGCACCAAACGCGAGACCCATGCCAGCTTCAAGACCGACCGCAATCGCGATAACAAGGTACTGAATGGTAGGAAGCTGTACTGCAAGAAGATGATGGAAGCCGAGTACATCGACCGCGACACCCTGTACACATACCTGTCAGAGATGTGGTTGCGACTGGGCGATATGCCCTACATGACCGACCCCAGCACCCTGATGTTCTTCACTCGCGCCCTGAATGCCTACCATATCCTCGCACGAATGTACGCCCAGCCCAACATGGGCAAGACGGTTGAGCTATGCAAGGTGGCATACTCTGCATTGGTATCGTGGCTCACTGACTTTGACGAGCTGGAGAGTCCGCAACGTCGCCGCGAGGTGCTGTCGCCCCTGTACACCGCCTGCCTGTGTATCGCCGACAGCTACGAGCATATCAGTCAACACTTGTTCGAGTACCTGACGAACTACACCCGCGCCCAGCAGGTGTGCAAGAAAGTGTGTATCACGGCCACCCTGCGCCAAGCATTGCGCGACGAGTTCGTGGCAGTGGTCAATGGTAAGGACGTGCGCCAAGCAGCTAAGGACTCCGGTCTGCCGTACAACGAGTTTCGCACCGACATCATCGTGTGGGCTAACCACCTGTATGACATTCATACCCTCGTCCCCAACTCGCCACCGGCGAGCCGACCACGTTCCGTGCCGGAAGTCCGTGCGGATTGGTTGCAGATTCTACTGGCGGACAACTTCAAATTCCTGCGCGGTATCTTGCTCGATGCAGAGGGGGAACTGCGTACCCTTGAGAATAAGACCGGCCTGTCGGTGTTCGACTGGGCGGCGCATGAATCCAAAATCTTAGGAGTAAAATTATGAGTAAAGTTTTAGGCGCATCGGTTGCCTTTATTATCTTCTTCCCCGCCGGTCTGTTGTGGGTGGTAGCCGAGATACTGTACGTTGCTATGTTCTTTATCAAGTTGTTCAGTTCAATACTGGTTTCGCTGGCAATGGCGGCTGGGGCTGTTTTCGATAGCTATGCACGCGACTACATATATAAGGGCGACATCATTGGTTCGACCAAGTACATTATAGCTGCCGATATTTCAGAGCAGATGGATAACCTGCGCCGGTCGTCTATGCTCTTTGGGAGTAAACGCTGATGATGTACCTTGTTTCTATGATTGCCGGTGGGTGGATGTGTGTGCTGTTGGTACTGTATTCACTGTGGGATACGCTTGTCGTCTTGTTGTTCGGTATCCGCGCCGTCATCGAGCTTGCTACGTTGGTAGTTGCCATACTTCTCGCCGCGACCGACGTGTCTCTGCGACAGTTATCGAACAACCACGACACAACCTTGTGGGGTGTAGCCAAGTGGGAGTTCCGCAAGACAGGCATCCTGTTAAAGCGCGACCTGTTGGCCACCCTCATGACCCCTAGACTCTTACAAGAGATTAAGCAATGAAGAACTATTCTAAATGGAAAACACCCGACCGCCCACATACTGTTGGTGTAGTAGTCTATGGTTCGGTGGCTATCGCACTCCATACCAAGACCGCCCCCTGTAATCCACTTAGTGCCACCTTTCTGTATGAGATGGCTGTCGCGGTGTCCAAAGTGTCCGGCGCGTGTTTAGGAGAAATCCGCCCTGACGTATGGGTTATCGATAAAGGGGCATTTGTTTTGGTAAAGGTAAGCTCCTATACCGTGAACGTACCCAAGCGTAAACTGCATGGCGTAAGCGCAATCTTGCCCTACATCGTACGGCGTTTACAACGCTTCATGTTTGGGTGGCGACAGCAGCACCGCAACCACTTGGTGTTAAAGGTGCGCTTGGAATCGTCAGAGATTGCTACCTACCGCTGGGGTAGTGAGAACGCCCGTGTGACTATGGCTATCGGCTACATGATTGGGCGCGGGCGAGCGGATGACTTACCCCCTCCTGCTGCGCTTGTAGAGCTTAATGAATCCAAGCTCGCCAAAAGCGATGCACTTATCCGCAGATTGGCAAACTTGCCAAGCTACGTTCAACCTCTACTTGTTATGGAAACACGATGAACTACTTAACCCTCGACTTTGAAACGTATTACGACAAAGAAATCAACCTCAAGAAGATGACGACGCAAGCCTACGTCATGCACCCACAGATGGAAGTGTTGATGGTAGCCGTAAAGTTCAACGACGACCCAGTGCAGATTATTGACGGCGATAACATCCCTACGTTCTTCGCTACGGTCGATTGGTCTAATACAGCAGTCATCGCTCATAACGCCGTGTTCGACGGCAGTATCCTGTACTGGCGGTACGGTGTGCGCCCTGCGGTGTTGATTGATACCATGAGTATGGCACAGGCGTTAGGTGTTCAGACCCTCGCCGGTAGTGCCAGCCTTGCCACCTGTATCCGGCTGTTGCAAGAAGCAGGATACGAAGTACCCCCTAAAGGCACAGAGGTGTTGGACGCATTGGGTAAACGCCGTGCCGACTTCACGCCGCAACAGTGGGCGGCCTACCGCGAGTATTGTAAGAACGATACCGACATCACATGGTTCTTGTTCAAAGTGCTGCGCCAGTACCTGACTGACGAGGAGATGCGCTTCCAAGACATCATCCTGCGGTGCTACACCGAACCGCGCCTGACCGTTGACCTGCCTACGGTTGAGTACGAGCTTAACCGTTGCCGCACCTACAAGGCCGAGCAGTTGGCAGAGGTGTGCAAGATGTTCAACACCCAGCAAGACGAGCTGTCCGCGCATCTGCGCAGTAATGACAAGTTCGCCGAAGTCCTACGCAGCATGGGTGGTATCACTGAAGAAGAGCTGGAACAAGGCAAGACCGGCGCGTTCATCATTCCGACCAAAGTGTCCGAGAAAACCGGCAAGACCACATGGGCGTTCGGTAAGACCGACGTGGCGTTCAAAGAGTTATGCGAGCATGATGACCCTAAAGTTCAGGCAATATGCCAAGCGCGACTGGCGGCTAAGTCTAGTATCGACGAGACCCGATGCCTCAAGTTCCTTGAGTATGGTAGCTATGGCTTCCTGCCGATGGGCTACAAGATTGGCGGAGCGCACACTAACCGCATGAGCGGTGGTTCGGCAGGCTGTTTCGTAGGCGAGACCATGATTGTGGTCTTACCAGTGGGAGCGGCTGTGGATGCGTGGGAGTACCGCATGATTAAGGATGTTCAGCTTACCGACCTGATATGGGACGGCTCTGACTGGTGCGCCCATGACGGCGTGGTCTGTCATGGCGTGAAGCGTGTGTACAACTGGGACGGCCTGACCGCTACTAAGAACCACGAGTGCTTTACCAACTCCGAGCGTGAGTACACCGAGCCGTTCGAGTGGTTCATGTATAACCGCTATGTGTTGGCAGAAGCGCGACTACCTGACGGAGGCGTTTATGAATCCATGCCGGAGTCCAATATCTGCTACGCCGACGGCGCGAAAGCGATGGTCTATGACATTCTGAATGTCGGCGACCGCCACTGTTATGTGGCTAATGGTAAACTGGTTCACAACAGTGCGAATATGCAGAACCTACCAAGCGGACGACGCGAGGGGCAGAGCGACCTGCTGCGCCGCAGTATTATTGCACAAGGAAATAGTGTCATAATCAACTATGATGCCTCGCAAATCGAATGCTTGGACGGGCGTGGCATGGTACTTACCAAACGAGGGTTAGTTGAGCTGCGCTATGTAGGGCCTGACGACCTGTTGTGGGATGGTGTTGAGTGGGTTAAGCATGATGGTGTAGTCGTTAAGGGTATTAAAGATGTCATTACCTATTCCGGAATCACGGCAACACCCGACCATGTGGTCTACACTAGGAACGGGGCAGCCGTGCCGTTTGGTAGAGCCGCCGCTGCACGGATTGAGCTGATGGTAGGCGAAGTGAATGGCAAGGCAGTGTATGCCGCCCCACTCATGCGACGGTATAAACCTAAACCGGCGGCGATACCAAAATCCCCCACAGGCCGCTACGACGAATGGGGAAACCCTATCACAGGTACTATCGAAGTATTCGATATTGTCAACGCAGGACCTCGCCACCGTTTCACTTATAACGGATTAGTGGTAAGTAATTGTCGTGTCCTCGCCTACACTGCAAACCAAACAGACGTGCTGGGGGTGTTCGCCTCCGGCGGCGACGTGTACTCGTTCGCTGCGTCTAAGATTCATGGTATTCCATACCAAGAAATTGTCGATGGGCGTAAGAGTAGCGACCCTGCTACGGCGCACAAATATAGCATGATGCGTCAGTACGGTAAGACCGCCACCCTCGCGTTGGGTTATGGTCAAGGAGCGCAGGGATTCCAGCGGTATGCGCTGCTTAATGCCGGCATTAACATGACGATGGACGAGTCAGCGCGTACAGTACGCGCATGGCGTGATGCCAACGGATTCATCACAGGCTTTTGGCGTATGTGCGACCAAGCCCTCGCCACGATGGTAGCAGGTGGGCAGATGTACTTCGGCGGGCCGGATGGCAAGATGTTCTTCGCCGATGGCAACCGTTATATCTTCGGACGCAAGGTCGCCGGTATCCGTATGCCGAACGGTTTATGGTTGAATTACCCGAACCTTAGTGCGGATTTTACCAACCCACGCCGTCCGCAATACTTCTACGATAAGTGTGGGTATAACGGTAAGCCTTTGAAAACAAAGGTGTATTCCGGATTAGTGGCGGAAAACATCACACAGGCTCTCGCGTTCGCCATCATGAAAACCCAAGCCGTATGGATTGCCCAATACTACCCCATCGTAATGAACACCCACGACGAATGGTGTATCGTCGTACCGCGCGAGCAAGCAGAGGTCGCTGCGGAATATATGCACCGTTGTATGTGTACTGCGCCTGAATACATCAAAGGCATTACCCTCGCGTCAGAGGGTGGCTGGGCGCAGAGTTACGGCGCGGTCGATGACGACTGGTCTAAACGCCCGAACAACCCCGACCGCAAACATATTTTCAACCCCCAAACTGGAGAAATCCTATGACAGCCCAACGTACTAAAGACTGGAACGAATTTGCCGCTAAGGTGGCAGACCACATCGAGAACTACACCGTACCACAATACGGCGACGCGCCAAACGACAACGTGGAATCATGGTCGTCACAAGACTGCATCGCGCAGATTCAGAAATACGCCGCGCGTTTTGGTACGAACCAACGCGCAGACCAAGAGAAGCTCGACTTCATGAAGATTGCCCACTATGCACAACTGGCTATGGGCAAGATGAAACAAAAACCTTTCGACCGCGCTACCGCCATTGAGTATCTGCAAGCCGGTAAAGCCGTCCGCCGCGCCAATAGTATGGATGTTGTCGTTCTAGCCATCATTGGTGGTAACGCCTTATCCCGTTTTGTCAACGCCAACTATGGTACGGGCGAAGATGAAGTGAACCTGCCTATCCCTAACCAATTTCTTTTATCGCGCCCCTCTGGTGGCGTGGGCTTCGACTCAATGATGCCGTCAGCGTTTGAGGGTTGGGTACTCGCCAGCGACGATGAAGTACGCGAAATCATCCGCCGCAACACCCACCAAGAGTCAGAAGTATGGGGTGCCGCGCGTTAACCAATCTGACCTCGTTAAACGCTTGGCGTTGGAGTTCGAGATTCCTGTTGCCCGTGCCAAGAAGATGGTAGATTTCTTCATCGAGCAAATATCAGAGGAACTGATTAAGGGTAATATGGTATCGTTGCGCAACTTCGGTACGTTATGTCGTGGCGAGCCGTATAGCCGACCTACCGGCAACTTCGGCAAAGGTGGTATAGCCCACTACAAACCGCGCATACGTTTGGCGACATCGACCCGACTGCGCCGCCGGTTGTAAAGCAGTTGCAACACGAGAGAATCCTGCGTATAATAGCGCAGGATTTTTATTTCTAGGAACAGATAATGAGCAAGCATAAGGTATTAAGTTACAGTGCCATCTCGCAATTTGAACACTGCCCATTGCAGTACAAGGTGGTAAAGCTCGACAAGCTGTACCCATACGAACAATCAGAAGAAGCCAAGTGGGGGGACTACGTTCACAAATGCTTAGAAGACGCAATCATGCGCGGCGTACCGCTGCCAAACAACGTATCGCAGTATCAACCATTAGTAACCGCCGTCGAAACACGACTGGCAAACGGATGGGAAGTCGATTGCGAACGCACATTCGCAATCCATAACGACTACACCGCAGAGTTCACAACCGCCCGAGATGTATGGTGGTCTCCACGCAACGCGCTGGCTGGTAAGATTGACGTGTTGATGTTATCGCCCGACAAGGACGAGGTCGTCATCGTTGACTGGAAGACCAACAAGTCTGCCAAGTACGCCGACCCTAAGCAGATTGACCTGTACGCGTTGTGCGTCATGCTGGCTATCCCTACCGTGACTAAGGTCACTGGTTGCCTCATGTTCGTCTGTGATGACTATAAGATGGTTCGTTCCACATACACCCGCGCCGACATCGACAGGCTGAAAGAGGAATGGCGTTGGAAAGTGAACCGCGTCGTCCTTGCCATCGTAAACGACAACTTCCCAGCAGGCGAGGCCACACCGCTGTGTGGCTGGTGTCCGCACAGTGAGTGCGACAACTGGCAACAAGGGCAGGACTACCTAGCCCGAAGAAAGAAACGTAGATGACTAATATGTATTTCCCGAACGTGCATGAGCGCGTTCTCCGCATTAAGACCACAGACATTGCTGCCGTTACCGCAGCGATTCCCGATGCGCGTCCGGTGGAATACCACCCTGACGGCACGGTGTGGGTCGATGTCGATTGGACGTTCGACAACATGACTAAGCTCTCGCTCGCCGGTCAACCGGCAGTGAGTACCATCTTCGATGGCTACGCGTTCAATGGTCGCAACCGTCCGTACTACCACCAACTCCGTATCGCGGAGTTCCTGTCTCGCAACCCTCGTGCTTACTGCTTCGCTGGCATGGGGACGGGTAAGACCCGTAGCGCGTGTTGGGCAATGGACTACCTCATGACCATTGGGGTCATCGGTAGGGTGTTGGTGGTCTGCCCCAAGTCGTTGATGTACTCGGCATGGGTGGACGACATCATGGCAACCTGCATCGGGCGCAGACACTGCGTCCTGTACGGCGACAGCAAGCGGCGCAAAGAGCTGGCTCGGCGCGACGACACCGAGATAGACATCATCAACTTCGACGGTGTTGAGATTATCTCCGAGACGCTGGCGGTCAACAACTACGACCTGATTATCGTCGACGAGAGTACGGCGTACAAAGACCCATCTACTAAGCGTTGGAAAGCACTGTCGAAGCTGATTACCCCGCAGACAAGAGTGTGGGCGTTGACTGGCACACCGACACCGCAAGGCGCGATGGACGCGTACGGACAGGGAAAACTGGTAAACCCTGCGCGTATACCACGCACCAAGACCGCCTACCGCGACATGGTACAGTTCAAGGTCAGCACCTTTATATGGCGCGACAAGAACGGTTGGCAAGATACCGTTAATCATCTGTTGCAACCGTCCATCTACATCCGCAAGGCGGACTGTCTCGACCTGCCGCCGGTAACGCGTAGTTACCTCGACGTTGGGTTGAGCAAGGCACAGACCCTCGCCACCAAAGCTATGGTTGACGATATGGTTGCCAACTTCGACACAGGCCATCAAGCTGCCGCCGCCAACGCCGCCGTGCTGCACGGCAAGCTGCGGCAGATATACGCAGGTGCTATCTACGCCGACGACGGCACAGCTATGGCACTGGAGAACAGTGCGCGTATCGAAGCGACCATCGACCTTATACGTCAAGCGAAAGAGTCGGGCGACGACAGCATCGCAGAGGGCAGACCCCACAGCAAGGCATTGGTGTTCGTACCATTTAAGCACGTCATGACGGTATTAGAGGACGCGCTGAAGAAACACTTTGATGTAGCGGTCATATCAGGCGACACCAGCGTCCACGAGCGCAAGCGCATCTTGGACAGCTTCCAACAGACCTCCTCGCCGGAGGTCATACTGGCTATCCCCGAAGCGTTCTCGCACGGCGTGACGGCCACCGCCGCCAGCCTCACAGTGTGGTACGCGCCGCCCAGCCGGACAGAGACATACCTACAAGCCTGCGAGCGCATGGACAGACCATCGCAAACGCAGCACATGAACATTGTCCACCTATACGGGGACAATAGGGAGCGCAGGATGTACCAGCATCTTGCAGATAATAAGCATAATCAGGAAACTCTACTTCAACTTTACTACGATACACTTGATATCAAGAAAGGATAGGCATGAAGCCAGTAGATTTCCCAGAGGTCGGATACACTCCGGCGAACCTGCGCTTGTTGCTCAAGCGTGCCAATATAACCCAACACCGCGCCGCCACGATGCTCGGCGTTAAGGAACGTACCGTGAACAGTTGGTGCGCCCCTATCGACAGAGCGCAGCACACCGATATGCCGACAAAGAAGTGGGCGGAGTTGCAAAGAATTTTAGGAACTGGGTTGCAATACGAGACATTATCTCGTATAATCGACCCGCATAAACAACAATAAGGATTGCAGATATGGACTTATCCCAGTACACAGAATCCCAACTCGCCGAGTGGTACATCAACAACCGCAACTGGCTCGCCGACCGTAAGGCGGATTACGAGGCCACGATTGCAGACGTTGAGAACACGCAGGCTGAATTGGAAATCGAAATGCAGAAGCGGTTGAATGCCGCCGATGCTACCAGCTTCCGCACTAAGGGTGGAACTATCGTCTCATCCGACCGCGTGACATATAGCGTAGAGGACAGAGCAGCGTTTGGTAGTTTCATCATCGAGTCCGGCGCATGGGAAGCAACACAGTTGCGCCCATCCAAAGATTTCGTCGAGGATTATATCCGCGAGAACAACGGTCAACTGCCAGCAGGTGTGGCAGCGTACACCAAGAAAACCATCTCGGTTAAGAAACCAACTAAATAAGGAAACACAGCATGACAGCAAATCTCCCAGCCAACACCCAACAAGGTGGTATGCCTATCGTCGGTAAAATGCCCACCTATATGCAAGAGCTTGCCGCGCAATCCTCTATGGGTTCGTTCGGCGACGGCTTCTCCGGCAGCCGACGTGTACAACTGAAAGGCGGACAAATCAACTTCTTGGCAGAAGATGGTAAGCCAATGGGTACGGTAGCTAGTTCTGACGGTACGATTGTCGCTTTCCCGCAATATACCAACAGTGCCGAAATCATCATCTTGGGTATCGCTCCGGAGGGCAACACTACTTACCGCACCATGTACCTGTCACAATATAAAGATGGCGACAGCTTACCACCTGATTGCTGGTCTGCCGACGGTGTACACCCATCTCCTAAATCGTTCGCCAAGCAGTCCGATGCCTGTGCATCATGCCCTAAGAACGTAGCAGGTACATCCTCTACCGGTAAGGGTAAGGCGTGTGGCTCCCGCAAACGCTTGGTAGTGGTATTTGCCCACGACCCTGAAATGCGCCTGTTCAGTATGGATTTATCATCAACCGCACTGTTCGGCACTTCCGCCCGCGCCGCAGCGGGTTACTTTACCCTGTCCGAATATGCCAAGCTGATTAAACAAAACGGCGCAATTTGGGAGGGTCTCGTGACCGAAGTATGCTTCAGTGAGGGTGCGAACATTGGGGTACGCTTCAAAGCCAAAGCCTATGTTGAGTACGACAAATTGCAACAACTGCTGCAACTTGGTAAGACCGCGGAATCCGCCGAGATGCTTACCATCGACTTCCCTGAACGTAAGGCCGACAACGAAGCACCTGCGGCACAAGCCTACGTTGCCGCTGACCCTAAATCCGTTATGCTGGCTAACCCAGCGTTCCAAACCACACTTGCACACCTGCGTGACTGGGCGCAACACCCATCCGTGACCATAGAAACTATCCGCGCCGAAGCTGCCAAGTACGGCGTAGCCCTGTAAAGAAAAGGAAATTACAATGAACCAATTAACCATGTCCGATATTCAATTCAACTTCAGCAACGTAACCATCGCATTACAGATTGGTAATGATGGTAAAGCCCAACTCACATTCACACCAACCCAAACCACAGAACTCTACGCGAACACTGTGCAACCTGCGCCTCACGCCGACGGCCATGCTGTGAACACTCCTGACCGCTCTGTTGCCAATACTCCTGCTCCTGTGGTTAATAGTCAGCCTGCGCAACCAGTAGTGTTGACACCTCCGCCTGCTGCCGCTCCTGCCGCTCCTGCCGCTCCTGCCGCTCCTG
>ERZ772948.61-NODE-61-length-59961-cov-4.628568_pt1 | contig 59961 bp, 57 predicted proteins | sample MGYA00511945_ERZ772948 | MGnify/ENA primary metagenome ERZ772948 (study PRJEB29015, sample SAMEA2737927) | human oral metagenome | biome: human oral; feature: human-associated habitat; material: dental | place: China | collected 2141 ... | reverse complement strand
GAAAGAGGACATGGAAGATATGATGCAATGTTAATTCCACTTGATAAAGTAAAACCTGCCTATGTATTTGAATTTAAAGTATCAAAAACAATAAAAGCCTTAAATGAAAAAGCAGAGGAAGCCTTAGAACAAATAAAAGAAAAACAATATGATGTAGGTTTGAAAGACTTAGGAATAACTAAGATATACAGAATAGGAATAGCATTTAAGGGCAAAAATGTAAAGGTTAAATATAAAATAATATAAGAAATTTATGGAGATGTTAAAAAATGAGTATAAAAATATTACCAGCTTATGATTTTCCAGAAGAAATAAAATTATTATTTTCAGAGTATACAGATATTCTAATTGAAGGAGATCCCAGTTTTAAAGAATATCTTGAAATACAAAATTATGATGATGAATTAAAGCATTTAGAAAAGAAATATGGGCTTCCTTATGGAAGATTATATTTAGTTTATTACAATAATGAAGTTGCAGGTTGTATAGGACTTAAAAAAATTGATAAAAAAAATTGTGAAATGAAAAGACTTTATGTTAGACCCAAATTTAGAGGAAAACAAATTGGAGAACAGCTTATTGAAAAAATAATAAAAGCTGCAAAGGAAATAGGTTATTCCTATATGTTACTTGATACCTTACCATTTTTAAAAGGAGCAATATATTTATATAAAAAATATGGGTTTTATGAAATTGCAAGCTATAACAATAGTCCCATGGATACATCAATTTATATGAAATTAGATTTATAAAAAAGTTATTGAAATTATCAAATGGGGTAGCCAATGTAAAAGTAGGTATAAATAACAAAAAAAATTAAAAATATAGGAGTGTTTACTATGAAAAAGAGTATAATAGGTTTACTTTGGGGAGAAAGTGCCTTGAAAGTTATGTCAATATTATATGATTCAGTCATAACAGCTTTTTTACTACAACTTGGTTTAAAAAATACTCAAATAGGTTTACTTTGGTCTGTTGTTTTACTAACACAAATGTTATTTGATTATCCTACTGGAAGCTTTGCAGATAGATATGGTAGATTGAAAATTTTTACTATTGGTATGGTATTAACAGGGAGTGCCATAGTTATGATAGCATATAGTGTTAATATAACTATGCTGTATATTTCAGCTATATTAATGGGAGTTGGAGAATCTCAAATAAGTGGTACATTATTTCCTTGGTTTGTAAATAGCTTAGATAAAGTAGAAAATCTACAAGAGAAAGAAGAATATATTTTAAAAAGTAATGGACAAGTTCAATATTCTACTAATATTATAGGTATTTTAACAGGATTTGCAATTTCATTTTTAAATTTGGATTATAAATTTATACTTATTCTTGCAGGAACATTTCAAGCCATAAATGGAATTTTAATTTATTTTTCTTTTCAAGATAATAAAAGTATAGAAGCAAACTTAATGAAGATAGGAAAGAAAAGTTTTCAGGTACTTTTAAAAGAAAATAAATTATGGATATATACTCTTGCAATGACTATTCATTACTCCTTTTATTCAGTCCATCTTTTTATATGGCAACCCAGAGCAAATTTATTAGGAGTTATTGGAAGTAAACTTACAGGAATTAATAGCATATATTTATCATGTTTGGTAGTTAGTGGACTTATTATTAAATATAAAAAAGAAATTAAAAATTATTTATATATTTTATGTGTAATTTTAATTCCTATATCTTTGATAATTATTTATCAATCTCAAAATCTTATTTTATATCTTTTAGGGACAATTCTTTTGGGACTTAGTAATGGAATGATAGCACCTCAAATCATGAGTACAGTACATTATTTTATTCCAGATGAAGTCAGGTCATCAGTTATATCTTTGCTCAGTTCCCTATCAAGTATCTTTTTAATATTTTTACAAGTGATAATTGGAAAAATATTAGATATAAAAGGAAACTATTATCTTGAAATTTTATGTATATTGTTTGGGATTATTCATATTATCTGTATAACATTAATTTTAAAATGGTTAAAAAAATAAAATTTAACAAAAATTAAAAAAGTTACTGTAAATTTTGATGTAGTAGCTTTTTTTTCTTGTCCAAAAAATTAATATAGTTTTGATTAAAAGCTTTACAAAAATAGCACAATATACTATAATTATTAAATAGAGTATTAACTTTAGAATGGGAAAGTATTTAGTTTTATAAGGAGATTTATATATAGATGAAAAAAGAAAACAAAATAAAAATTCTTTTACCGATATTAGCAGTAATAATTGTTACAGTTTTAATTTTCAATAGACTTTTATTTAAATTAAAAGATCAAATTGATAAGGCATTTCTACCAATTCAAAGTAAAGTATACAATGTAGCTAATAGAGCTATTGGAATTAAGGATATAATTTTCTCTTATGAAAGTATCATAGCAGAAAATGAAAATTTAAAAAAAGAAAATATGAAATTAAAAATTGAAAAAGTAAAAGAACAAGAAATATATGAAGAAAATGAAAGATTATTAAAACTTTTAGAAATGAAAGAAAATAGTATCTATAAAGGAAGTTTAAAATTTGCAAGAGTGAGTTTTAGTGATATAAATAATCTAAATAATAAGATTTTTATAGACCTTGGTTCAAAAGATGGAATAAAAATTGATATGATAACTGTATATGGAGACTACTTAGTTGGAAAAATAATAGCAGTTCATGATAGTTATTCTGAGGTTGAACTTATAACAAATCCTAATTGTATTATAAGTACTAAAACAATGGGGGAAGTGTTAGGAATTGCAAGAGGTAGTGATGAAGAAGATGGTCTTTTATATTTTCAACCTTCAATAGTTGAAGATAATTTAAAGGAAGGAGATGAAATAATTACATCAGGAATTAGTGATATTTACCCTGAGGGGATTAAAGTTGGAAAAATAGAGCAAATTGATGAGAAAGAAAATTATGGTTATAAAAGGGTTACTTTAAAACCTGGTTTTGAAAGTAAGGACTTAAGAGAAGTAATAGTAATTAGTAGAGAAAATACAGTAAATAGACCAATAGTAAAAGAAGAAGAAATAGAAGAAGAAGGATTAAAAGGAGAAGAACAATGAAAAAATTTATAATATTATTATTTATATTAGTACAGGGACTGGTTTTTTCAGCAACAAAAAGTTTATCAGATATAAAAACAGTAAAATTTGATGTTGTTGAGAAAACTACTGTAAAATCTAAAAAGAAAGAAATTAGTTATAAAATTGATTTTGAGATACCAAATAAAATTAAAAAGGAGGTTACAGCTCCAGAATTAAACAAAGGGGAGATATACCTTTATGATTACACAACAAGTAAAAAGGTTGTGTACCTACCTTTATTCAATGAAGTTAAAGAAAATAAGATAGTTGATGATGAAAACAGAATAATAAAGGCAATAAATAAAATAATAGAAGAAGAAAAGAAAAATAAAGATTTTAGCCAAAAATTTTATGCAAAAAAACCTCAAAGCTTAAATATAGATGAACAAGTTTCAATTGATATTTTAAGTTATATAGAAGTTGATGGTTTTGTTTTTCCAGAAACTGTTGAAATAAAAGATGGAGGAACTAAGGTAGGAGATATAAAAATAAGTAATTTAAAAATAAATCCTATTTTAGATAGTAAGACTTTCACTGAAATTCCAAAAAAATAGATGATGTAAAATGATATTTTTAAGAGGTAAAGGTATTATTATAGCAAAGAAAGATATTGAAGAAGCAGATAGATACATTACAATATTTATGGAAGATTATGGAAAAGTTTCCACTGTTATAAAAGGGATAAGAAAAAGTAAAAAAAGAGATAAGACAGCAGTAGATATATTATCTTTAACAGATTTTCAGTTCTATAAAAAAAATGATAGTTTAATAATTTCAAATTTTTCAACTGTTAAAGATTATATAGGAATAAAATCTGATATAGATAAGATAAATATAGCATTTTATATATTTTCTATATTAAATCAGATTTTGGTTGAAAATGGTAGAAATAGAAAAATTTATGAAGTCTTAGAAAAAACTCTTGATTATTTGAATACATCAAATGATGAAAGAAAAAATTATCTTTTAATCTTATTTTTCTTAAATACTTTAATTAAAGAAGAAGGAATTTCTATTGAAGATAGTAGTCATATGGAAGAACTTCAAGTTGAGATGCAAAATCAAAGAAAAGTGGAGATAGATGATAATGTAAAAAAAATATTGCAATATTTATTTGAGGATAATTTAAAAGTAGTAATTAATGATGAAAAATATAAAATTGATTATATAAGAAAAGCAATATTGGTATTGGAAAATTATATTAATTTTCATTTAGATACTAATATAAATGCTCAAAAAATATTATGGGGGGCTTTATTATGGTAAATTCTATAAAAATTACAGATTATATTACAGAAGACTTAATAGATTTAGACTTAAAGTCAAAAAATAGAGAAGGTATTTTAATAGAGTTGTCAGAATTATTGGAAAAATCACCAAATGTAACAGGTGAAGAAAAAGATATTTATAAAGCATTGGTAGATAGAGAAAAACTTGGCAGTACAGGAATTGGTAAAGGAGTGGCTATACCTCATGCTAAAACTGAAAGTGCGACAGGACTGACTGTTGCTTTTGGTGTAAGTAAAGAAGGTATAGATTTTAATTCATTAGATGAAGAAGAAGTTCATTTATTCTTTGTTTTTGCTTCTCCTAATAAAGATAGCCAAGTATATTTAAAGGTACTAGCTAGAATATCAAGATTAATAAGAGAAGAGGAATTTAGAGAAAATTTATTTAATTGTAAAACTCCAAAGGAAGTTATAGATTGTATTAGAGAAAAAGAAGAAAATTAGGAGGGGGATTAAAAAAAGTATGAAGTGTCCTTTTTGTAGTTCAGAAGATACAAAAGTAGTTGATAGCAGAACAACGATAGATGGCTCTACAAAGAGAAGAAGGGAATGTAATAATTGCTTAAAAAGATTTAGTACCTATGAAAGATTTGAAGAAAGTCCAATATATGTAGTAAAAAAAGATAACAGACGTGTAAAATATGAAAGAGAAAAACTTTTAAGAGGACTTACCTTTGCAACAGCAAAAAGAAATGTAAGTAGAGAACAGTTAGATAAAATTATTACAGATATTGAAAGAAGTTTACAAAATTCTTTGATAAGTGAAATAAGTAGTAAAGAGTTAGGAGAAAAAGTTTTAGAAAAATTAAGAGAACTTGACCAAGTAGCCTATGTGAGATTTGCTTCTGTATATAAAGAATTTAATGATATTAAATCTTTTATAGAAATTGTTGAAGAAATAAAAAAAGATTAGTGGAGGATTTGTTAATTAGAATGAGAATTATTTTTATGGGAACACCCACATTTGCTCTTCCCAGTTTAGAGAAAATTTATAAAGAACATGAAATTATATCAGTATTTACAAAAGTTGATAAACCTAATGCTAGGGGTAAAAAAATAAATTTTTCTCCAATAAAAGAGTTTGCTTTGGCTAATAATTTAAAGATTTATCAACCTGAAAATTTTAAAGATGAGACTTTAATTGAAGAAATAAGAAATATGCAAGCTGATTTAATAGTAGTTGTTGCTTATGGGAAAATTTTACCAAAAGAGATAATAGATATCCCTAAGTATGGTGTAATAAATTTACATTCTTCATTATTACCAAGATTTAGAGGTGCAGCACCTATAAATGCAGCTATAATAAATGGAGATGACAAAAGTGGAGTATCTATAATGTATGTTGAAGAAGAGTTAGATGCAGGAGCTGTAATTTTGCAAGAAGAAACAGAAATTACAGATGAAGACACATTTTTAAGTCTGCATGATAGACTAAAAGATATAGGAGCAGATTTATTACTTAAAGCTATTGAGCTTATAGAAAAAGGACAAGTAAAAGCTCAAAAGCAAGATGAGAAATTGGTGACATTTGTGAAACCTTTTAAAAAAGAGGATTGTAAAATAGATTGGACTAAAACGAGTAGAGAAATTTTTAACTTTATTAGAGGAATGAACCCAGTTCCAACAGCTTTTTCAAATTTGAATGAAACAATAATAAAGATATATGAAACAAAAATTAATGATAAAGTTTACAATAATGCAACTTGTGGAGAAGTAGTTGAATATCTAAAAGGAAAAGGAATTGTTGTAAAAACAGGAGATGGAAGCCTTATAATAACTTCTGCTAAACCAGAAAATAAGAAACAAATATCAGGAGTAGACTTAATCAATGGAAAATTTTTAAAAATAGGTGAAAAACTATGTTAATGGATGGAAAAGAATTAGCAAGGGATATTAAGGCTAAAATAAAAGCAGAGATTGATGATATAAAAAGAATATATAATGTTAATCCAACAGTTGCTTCTATTTTAGTTGGGGAAGATCCAGCTTCACAAGTATATTTAAATTCACAAATAAAATCATATCAAGATTTAGGGATAGGAGTTCAAAAATACTTTTTTAGCAAAGAAATATCAGAAGCATATCTTTTAAATTTGATTGATAAATTGAATAAAGATACAGAAGTAGATGGAATAATGATAAATTTACCTCTACCTCCTCAAATAAGTGCTACAAAAGTTTTGAATAGAATAAAACTTATTAAAGATGTGGATGGTTTTAAAGCAGAAAATTTAGGTTTATTATTTCAAAATAATGAGGACTTTATATCTCCTTCTACACCAGCAGGGATAATGGCTCTAATAGAAGGATATAATATTGATTTAGAAGGAAAAGATGTAGTTGTAGTAGGAAGAAGTAATATAGTAGGAAAACCTGTTGCAGCTTTAGTATTAAATAATCATGGGACAGTTACAATTTGTAATAGCCATACAAAAAATTTAGCTGATAAAACAAAAAATGCTGATATTTTAATATCAGCAGTGGGGAAACCTAAATTTATCACAGAAGATATGGTAAAAGAAGGTGCAGTAGTAATAGATGTTGGAATAAATAGAGTTAATGGAAAATTAGAGGGGGATGTTGATTTTGAAAATGTTCAAAAGAAAGCATCACATATAACACCTGTTCCAGGTGGAGTAGGGGCATTAACAGTAGCTATGCTATTAGCCAATATTTTAAAATCATTTAAAGCTAATAGAGGAATAATTTAATTAGGGAGGAAAAATGGCATTAAAAAAGAAAGAAACAGATAATAAAGAGTTTTACATAGTGGATAAAAGAATTTTACCTAAGTCTATCCAAAATGTAATAAAGGTTAATGATTTAATCTTAAAAACGAAAATTTCAAAATATAGTGCAATTAAAAAGGTAGGAATAAGTAGAAGTACTTATTATAAATATAAAGATTTTATAAAACCATTTTATGAAGGAGGAGAGGATAGAATTTATAGCCTTCATCTATCTTTAAAAGATAGAGTTGGTATCTTAACAGATGTTTTAGATGTAATAGCAAAAGAAAAAATAAGTGTACTTACAATAGTTCAAAATATGGCAGTTGATGGAATAGCTAAATCAACAATACTTATTAAACTATCTGAAAGTATGCAAAAAAAAGTTGATAAAATAATATCAAAAATTGGTAAGGTAGAAGGAATAGCAGATATAAGAATAACAGGAAGTAACTAGTTGTATGAAAATGTTCATTACTAGCCAGATTTCTTAACAAATAAAAATTAAGAATTCGCTGCAAATTCGCTAAACTTGCTGACAAGTCAGCTTCAAACATAGCGAGATTTGCTCGGCTCATTCTATTTAATTTTTATTCTAAAATCTGGAATGTAATTCACATATTTTCATACTTTAACTATGAATAAAGATTGATTTAACAAGGAAGGTGTATGACTAATTGGACACGTATCTGAATGTGTTGATATTGGTAATTTTAATTTTATTATCAGGATTTTTTTCAGCATCTGAGGCTGCATTATCAGCCTATAGATCTAATTATTTAGAAAAATTAGATGAAGAAAAACATCCTAAAAAGTATGCAGTGATGAAAAAATGGTTAAAAGACCCTAATGCTATGTTAACAGGTATAGTAATAGGAAATAATGTGGTAAATATCCTAGCTTCATCAATTGCAACTATTGTAATAGTAAATTATTTTGGAAATAAGGGTTCATCAGTGGCATTAGCAACTGCAATAATGACTATATTAATTTTAATTTTTGGTGAGATAAGTCCTAAACTTATGGCTAGAAATAATAGTGCAAAGATAGCAGAAGCAGTTTCAGTAATAATTTATGTTTTATCTATTATACTGACACCAGTTGTGTATTGTTTGATATTTATTTCAAGATTTGTAGGTAGAATACTTGGTGTAAATATGACAAGTCCACAACTGATGATAACAGAAGAAGATATAATTTCTTTTGTAAATGTCGGAAATGCAGAGGGTATCATTGAAGAAGATGAAAAAGAAATGATACACTCAATAGTAACTTTGGGAGAAACAAGTGCTAAGGAAGTTATGACACCAAGAACTTCAATGCTTGCTTTTGAAGGAGCTAAAACAATAAATGAAGTTTGGGATGAAATAGTAGATAATGGATTTTCAAGAATACCTATATATGAGGAAACTATTGATAATATAATAGGAATCTTGTATGTTAAAGATTTAATGGAACATATAAAAAATAATGAATTAGACATACCTATTAAACAATTTATAAGATCAGCTTATTTTGTTCCTGAAACTAAATCTATTATAGAAATTTTAAAAGAATTTAGGGGCTTAAAAGTTCATATAGCTATGGTTTTGGATGAATATGGAGGAGTTGTTGGGCTTGTAACAATAGAAGACTTGATAGAAGAAATTGTTGGGGAAATAAGAGATGAGTATGATGATGAGGAAGAAAGTTTCTTTAAAAAAATAGCTGACAATGAATATGAAGTTGATGCAATGACTGATATAGAAACAATCAATAAAGATTTAGAGTTAAATTTGCCTATATCAGAAGATTATGAAAGTCTAGGTGGGCTTATAGTTACAACTACAGGTAAAATTTGTGAAGTTGGAGATGAAGTTCAAATAGACAATATCTATTTAAAGGTTTTAGAAGTTGATAAAATGAGAGTTTCAAAAGTCTTTATAAGGATTTTAGAAGAGGTAAAAGAAGAAGAATGAAATTAAAGAAAAATTTTTATACTGGCTTATTAATGATACTTCCAGTAGTAATAACTTACTATATTTTTAATTGGCTTTTTAATTTAGCATTTAGAATAATAAATAACACTGCAATTATAAAAGTCTTAAAAAAATTAGTATACTTTAGTTTTGGAGAAAAAGCAGATGCTTTTTATATACAAATACTTGTTTATATAGTGGCAGCATTGATAATATTTTTATCTATAACAGTGCTTGGGTATATGACAAAATTAGTATTTTTCTCTAAATTTATAAAGAAGGCATCAGATGTTTTAGAAAGAATACCAATTATAAAAACAGTGTATTCAACATCTAAGCAAATTATAGGGGTTGTATATTCAGGTGACGGTGAAAGTGTATATAAAAAAGTTGTAGCAGTTGAATTTCCTAGAAAGGGGATATATGCCATTGGTTTTATAACAGCAGATAAAAATACAGCATTAAAAGAATTCTTAGCTGATAAAGAAATAGTTAATGTATTTGTACCAACAGCACCTAATCCAACTTCTGGTTTCTTATTATGTATACCAAAAGAAGATATTCATCCACTTAATATGAGTATTGAATGGGCATTTAAACTTATAGTTTCAGGTGGTTATATTACAGAAGAATTAGTGAAAGAAAAAGAAGAGGACAAAATAACAGAATAAATGAGGGAGTAAAAATGACTATGAATAAGAAGATAGTGATAGTCTTAGGACTAAGTATTTTAATTTCAGGTTGTTTAAGTGCTAATAAAGAAAAAAATTATAATTTTATTAAAGGTTTAAATGAATATCAAAAAAATGATAAAGTTTCTGCCTTAGAAAATTATAAAAAAGCTTATGAAATGGATAAAAACAATGTAGTTTTATTAAATGAAATAGCTTATTTGTATGTTGATTTAGGAAATTATGAAGAAGCAGAAAATTATTATAAAAAAGCTTTGGAAGTAAAACCTAATGATGAAAATTCTCTAAAAAACTTATTGCAATTACTATATCTTCAAAATAAGATAGTAGAAATGAAAAAATATATTCCTATGATTATAGATAAAAATAGTTTTGTCTATAATCTTAATAATTTTAGGCTAGGTATTTTAAGTAATGGTGAAGGTGAAGATATAGTTGAAAAAAGTTTGTTAAAGATAAGTTCAAATGATAGATTTTTAGAAGAATATAATGAGAGTTTTTATGCAGATTTAGCAAGTGTTGCAGGCTTATCAGATAATACAATAAAGTATTCTAGTATTATTTTTGAAAAAGCATATAAAAAATATTCAAACAAGAATAAAGATATAGTAAAAATATATGCTAATTTCTTAATAGAAACTAAGGAATATAGAAAAGCAGAAGACATTTTAATGAAATATATTGTTAATAATGAAGATAATTTGGATGAGTATGCACTTTTAAAGAAATTGTATACAAAAGAAAATAATAAACAAAAATTAGAAAATTTAAAAAAGATTTTAAGAAATAAAATATAAGGATAGGAGAAAAAATGGATTTAAAAAAATATGTAGCATCAATAGAAAATTACCCAAAAGAAGGAATAATATTTAGGGATATAACACCACTTATGAATGATGGAGAAGCATATAAATATGCAACAGAAAAAATTGTTGAATTTGCAAAAGACCATCATATTGATATAGTTGTTGGGCCAGAAGCAAGAGGATTTATTTTTGGTTGTCCTGTGTCTTATGCTTTAGGGGTAGGTTTTGTACCAGTTAGAAAGCCAGGAAAATTACCTCGTGAAGTAATAGAATATGCTTATGATTTAGAATATGGTTCAAATAAATTATGTTTACATAAAGATTCAATAAAACCTGGACAAAAAGTATTGGTGGTTGATGATTTACTTGCAACTGGGGGAACAGTTGAAGCTACAATAAAATTAGTAGAAGAATTAGGAGGAGTTGTAGCAGGCTTAGCATTTTTAATAGAACTTGTTGACTTAAAAGGAAGAGAGAAATTGAATAAATATCCTATGATTACATTAATGCAATATTAATTAGAGAGAAGGTATATTATGAATAACTATTGGGAACAATTATTAGATAAAGCAAGAGCAAATCATCTAAATTTAGATTTTGATAAAATCAAATTAGCATTAGGTTTTGCTGAAGAAAGCCACCAAGGACAATACAGAAAATCGGGGGATGATTATATTATCCACCCTGTTGAAGTTGCAAAAATTTTGATGGATATGAAAATGGATACTGATACCATTGTGGCAGGTTTATTACATGATGTTGTAGAAGATACATTGATTCCAATAGCAGATATAAAATATAATTTTGGAGATACAGTTGCCACTCTTGTTGATGGGGTAACAAAATTAAAAGCTTTGCCAAATGGGACTAAAAATCAAGCAGAAAATATAAGAAAAATGATTTTGGCAATGGCAGAAAATATAAGGGTTATCCTTATAAAACTAGCTGATAGACTTCATAATATGAGAACATTAAAATTCATGAAGCCTGAAAAACAGCAATCTATTTCAAAGGAAACTTTGGATATTTATGCTCCACTTGCTCATAGACTAGGTATGGCAAAGATTAAGTCAGAACTTGAAGATATGGCATTTAGTTATTTACATCATGATGAATTTTTAGAAATAAAAAGATTGGTGGACAACACAAAAGAAGAAAGAAAAGACTATATTGAAAACTTTATTAGAACTATTATTAGAACTTTATCTGATTTAGGTATAAAGGCAGAAGTAAAAGGTAGATTTAAACACTTTTATAGCATATATAAAAAGATGTATCAAAAAGGTAAAGAGTTTGATGATATCTATGACTTAATGGGAGTTAGGGTAATAGTAGATGATAAAGCAACCTGTTATCATGTTTTAGGTATAGTTCATAGTCAATATACACCAGTACCTGGTAGATTTAAAGACTATATAGCAGTACCGAAATCAAATAACTATCAGTCTATACACACAACAATAGTTGGACCTTTAGGTAAATTTATAGAAATTCAAATTAGAACTAAGGACATGGATGATATAGCTGAAGAAGGTATTGCAGCACACTGGAACTATAAAGAGAATAAAAAAAGTAGTAAAGATGACAATATTTATGGATGGTTAAGACATATAATAGAATTTCAAAATGAATCTGATTCAACAGAAGATTTTATTGAAGGTGTAACAGGTGATATAGACAGAGGAACAGTTTTCACTTTTTCACCTAAGGGAGATATTATAGAACTTCCAGTTGGAGCAACAGCACTAGATTTTGCATTTATGGTACACACACAAGTAGGATGTAAATGTGTTGGAGCAAAAGTAAATGGAAGAATGGTAACCATTGACCACAAATTAAAAAGTGGAGATAAAGTAGAAATTATAACTTCTAAAAACTCGAAAGGACCTAGTATAGATTGGTTAGATATAGTTGTAACGCATGGTGCTAAGGGAAAAATTAGAAAGTTTTTAAAAGATGAAAATAAAGAAACTGTAACAAAAATTGGTAAAGATAATTTAGAAAAAGAAGCCTCTAAATTGGGTATGACTCTAAAAGAGCTTGAAAATGATCCTACACTTAAAAAACATATGGAAAAAAATAATATTCCTACTTTAGATGAATTTTATTTCTATATTGGAGAAAAGAGAAGTAGACTTGATATACTGATAACTAAGATAAAAACTAGCTTAGAAAAGGAAAGAGCAGCTTCAACTTTAACTATTGAAGAAGTCTTAAAGAAAAAAGAAGAAAAGAAAAAAGAAGGAAAAAATGACTTTGGAATAGTTATAGATGGAATAAACAATACTCTTATCAGATTTGCTAAGTGTTGTACACCATTGCCAGGAGATGAAATCGGAGGTTTTGTTACAAAACTTACAGGAATAACTGTACATAGAAAAGATTGTCCTAATTTTCATGCTATGTTAGAAAAAGATCCCAGTAGGGAAATTATGGTTAAATGGGATGAAAATTTAATAGAAACTAAGATGAATAAATATGATTTTACTTTTACAGTTGTATTGAATGACAGACCTAATATATTGATGGAAATTGTTAATTTGATAGCTAATCATAAAATAAATATCACCTCTGTAAATTCTTATGAAGTAAAAAAAGATGGTGATAAGATAATGAAAGTAAAAATATCAATAGAAATTAAAGGTAAAACAGAATATGACTATTTAATAAATAATATTTTAAAATTAAAAGATGTTATTTCTGTTGAACGTTAGAGAGTGGAGAATTGATGAAATTACCAGTAACATATAAAATAGAAGATAAGGATGGAAAGGCAAGAGTAGGAGTGATAACAACTCCTCATGGTGAAATAGAAACACCTGTTTTTATGCCTGTGGGAACACAAGCTACTGTAAAAACTATGTCAAAAGAGGAATTAATTGATATAGGTAGTGAAATAATTTTAGGAAATACCTATCATCTTTATTTAAGACCTAATGATGAATTGATAGCTAGATTAGGAGGACTTCATAAATTTATGAATTGGGATAGACCAATTCTTACTGATAGTGGTGGTTTCCAAGTTTTTAGTTTAGGTTCACTTAGAAAAATAAAAGAAGAAGGGGTGTATTTTAGTTCACATATAGATGGTTCTAAACACTTTATATCTCCTGAAAAATCTATACAGATACAAAATAATTTGGGCTCTGATATAGCTATGCTTTTTGACGAATGCCCACCAGGACTTTCAACAAGGGAATATATAATTCCATCAATAGAAAGAACTACGAGATGGGCAAAAAGATGTGTTGAAGCACATAAAAATAAAGATAGTCAAGGATTATTTGCAATAGTTCAAGGTGGAATCTATGAAGATCTAAGGCAAAAAAGTTTAGATGAGCTTAGTGAAATGGATGAAAATTTTTCTGGCTATGCAATAGGTGGACTTGCTGTTGGAGAGCCAAGAGAAGATATGTATAGAATACTTGACTATATTGTAGAAAAATGTCCAGAAGAAAAACCTAGATATTTAATGGGAGTTGGAGAACCTGTTGATATGTTAAATGCAGTTGAAAGTGGTATAGATATGATGGACTGTGTTCAACCAACTAGACTTGCAAGACATGGAACAGTTTTTACAAAAGATGGTAGACTTGTTATAAAAAGTGAAAGATATAAGGAAGATACAAAGCCACTAGATGAAGAATGTGATTGTTATGTATGTAAAAATTATTCAAGAGCTTATATAAGACATTTAATAAAAGTACAAGAAGTTTTAGGACTTCGTTTAACATCTTATCATAACTTATATTTTTTAATTAAACTTATGAAAGATGCAAGGAAAGCAATAAAAGAAAAAAGATTTAAAGAATTTAAAGAAAATTTTATAAAGAGATATGAAAACAAAAAGTAATAATATGATAAAAATAGTTCATTGCTAGCTAAATTTCTTAACGTTTAAAAATTGACATTCGCTGCAAATTTCGCAAACTCGCTAACAAGTTAGCTCAGACAAGCCAAGATTTGCTCGGCTCATTTCCTTCAATTTTTAAGCTAAAATTTAGAATGCAATTCACTTATTTTTACTGATATTTTGTATATAAAATTTTCTTTTAATAGTATGAGTACAGAAGGAGGGGATAAAGTTGGAAGAAATAATTCAATTATTAGAACAAAACAGATTAGCCGAACTGAAAGAAATCTTAATTAAGGAAAATCCAATAGATGTTGCAGATGTTTTTGAGGAATTCCCTAAAGAGAAAGACTTAATTATATTTAAGTTATTACCTAAAGATTTCTCATCAGAAGTTTTTTCTTATTTATCTCCTGAAAAGCAACAAGAAGTTATTGAAAATATAACAGATGAAGAGATAAAATTTATTATGGAAGATATGTATCTTGATGATACTGTGGATTTTATAGAAGAAATGCCAGCAAATATTGTGGACAAGATATTGAAGAATACATCTCATGATAAAAGAAAATTAATAAATCAAATGTTAAAATATCCAGAAAATTCAGCAGGAAGTGTTATGACTGTGGAGTATATATCTTTTAAAGATAATTACACAGTGAAGCAAGCAATAGATTATTATAGGAAAATTGCAATAGATAAAGAAGAAACAGATATTTGTTTTGTAACAGATAGTAAGAAGAAGTTAGTGGGTATAATATCATTAAAGACTTTAATTTTATCTAATGATGATTCATATATAAAAGATGAAATGGACACTAATTTTGTAAGTGTACTAACAAAAGATGACCAAGAAGAAATAGCAGCATTATTTAGAAAATATGATTTGACTACTATGCCAGTTGTAGATCATGAAGATAGACTTGTTGGAGTTATAACAGTAGATGATATAGTTGATGTAATTGACCAAGAAAATACAGAAGATATTCAAAAGATGGCTGCTATGAACCCATCTGATGAAGAATACTTAAAAGAATCTGTGATGTCCCTTGCAAAACATAGAATATTATGGTTATTAGTTCTTATGATTTCTGCCACATTTACAGGTATGGTTATAAAAAAATATGAAGAGGTGCTACAATCAGCAGTTTATCTAGCTGTTTTTATTCCTATGCTTATGGATACAGGAGGTAATGCAGGCTCTCAATCAGCAACTCTTGTTATTCGTGGGATAGCTCTGGAAGAAATAGAATTCTCAGATATATTTAAAGTTATTTGGAAAGAATTTAGAGTAAGTGTTCTAGTTGGATTTATATTATCAGCAGTAAATTTTGTAAGAATCTATTATTTTACAAAGTCAGGTTTAGAAACATCATTAGTTGTAGCTATTAGCATGTTTTTAACAGTGATAATGGCAAAAGTTATAGGGGGAGTTTTACCACTTATAGCAAAATCTTTAAAAATTGACCCTGCTATTATGGCAAGTCCACTTATAACAACAATAGTTGATACAGCAGCACTTATTATATATTTTCAATTGTCAGTAATATTTTTACATATATAATAATTTAGAAAGGTTTTAAAAGAATGAGAAAAAATTTAGAAATATTGGATAAAATTTATAATCTTCGTTATAAATCAGGAAAGGTACATTTATTTTATAGTATTAATAAATTAGTGGGAAGATTTGGAAATGTTATAAGTCTTGATAAGATATATGTGAGTAAGGAGTATCTTTCATACTTATCAGAAAAACTATTTCAAGATAAAAATAGATTGATAAGTTTTTTTGGAGGAAATAATAAATTTGTAAGACTTAGTTTAGTTAATGAGTTTATGCAAGATTTTGGAAGAGATATAGCACAAGATATAAAAGTTGACTTTTCAGAATTAAAAGAATATAATTCATCTGTATTTAAAACAACTAAGGAGAGAATATTATCTTTAAAAGAAAATAAAAATGAAGATATAACTGATGAAGATATAGATTTAATTCAATCTTATCTATCTAATTGGAAAAAGCTACAAGATAAGATAAAACATTTTATCCCAGAAGAATTTTATGGCAAAAAAAATAATTATTTCTATACTTCTTTATTATCTTATGTAAAGTTTTTAGAAAAATTAAATCCAGACTATGAAACTGGAATTAAATATTTGCAAGCAATAAATTAAAATCATAAAAATTATTTACAGAGAAAGGAGAAACAAGTTATGAAAAAAGGAATTTTTGCAATGTTTATTTTAGTGGCTTCTATGGCTATGGTAGCTTGTACAGGTGCAAACAAAAGTACAACAAATGAAGGAGCAGTAGGAGAAAATGATGCTTTCAAAGCATTAGAAAGAAGAAGAGAGTATTATAAGGAACAAGATAAAGAACAAGCCAAAGCAGAAGTTGAAGCAAAAAAAGCTATGAGTCAAGCAGAAACTACAACTGAAGCAGTAGTAACAGTTGATGATGCTCAAGCAGCAAAAGCAAAAGAAGAAGCTGATAAAGAAGCTTTAAAAATATTAGAAAAGAAAAGAAAAGGAAACTAAAAAATATATTAGAAAAAAATTTAAGAGAATTTTTTGAGGATAAAACCTTAAAAAATTCTTTTTTATTTGTTATAAAAAATTGACAATAGAGAACAAAACTGCTAATATAATATATATTATAGTTTTTATTGTATAATTTACAATCATAATACTATGATATATGTCATAAATGTAAAATAATAAAAATTAAGGAGGAAGAAAATGAAGAAATTTAGAATCTTGTCATTGTTATCATTGTTAGTTTTAATTATGTTATTTACAGCTTGTGGAGAAAAGAAAGCCTCAGAAGAGAAAAAAAGTGAACCATTGGAAATAAAGGTAAGCTATATTTTTAAAGAAAATGAACCAACTCATATAGCAATGAAAGAAGCAACTGATGCAATAAATCAAAAATTAGAAGGACAAGTAAAATTCGTACTATATCCTAATGGGCAATTACCAGTATATAAGGATGGATTACAACAAGTTGTAAGAGGAGCAGATTTCATAGATGTTGATGATTTAAGTTATATAGGAGATTATGTTCCAGAATTTACAGCCCTAGCAGGTCCTATGTTATATCAAAATTATGATGAATATGTAAAATTGATGCATAGTGAATTAGTTGCAGATTTAAAGAAAAAAGCTGAAGAAAAAGGAATAAAAATTATATCACTAGATTTTATTTTTGGTTTTAGAAGTATTATAAGTGACAAAGAAATAAAAGAACCAGCTGATTTAAAAGGAATGAAGATAAGAGTTCCAGCTAGTAAATTATTTATTGATACTTTAAATGCTATGGGAGCAAGTGCTGTACCTATGTCATTTAGTGAAACAATTTCAGCTTTACAACAAAATGTAATAGATGGATTGGAAGGTTCTTATGCAACTAACTACTTAACTAAGACTTATGAATTAAGAAAAAATATGTCTTTAACAAAACACTTCTTGGGAACAGCAGGAGTGTATATTTCAACAAAAGTTTGGGATAAACTAACAGATGAACAAAAAGCTATAATACAAGAAGAATTTGATAAGGCTGCAGAAAATAACAATAAAAATTTAGTTGAATTAGATAAAGAATTAGTTAAAAATTTAGAAGCAGCTGGAGTAAAAATTAATGAAGTAAATCTTCCAGAATTTGCTAAACTAGTTGAACCTATCTATAAAAATATAGGAATTACAGAAGAATTCTATAAACAATTAATGGATGAAATGGCAAAAATAAGAGCTGAACAAAAATAGAGGATGGTAGTTTATGAAAAAGCTTTTTGGTAATTTTGAGGAAATTGTAGCAGGTTTCTTTTTGATTATAACAGTTTCAAGTGTAGTTTTAAATGTATTTTGTAGATCTATTGGCTTAGGAACAATATCTACATCAGAAGAAATAGCTACAATCTCTTTTGTGTGGTCAGTGTATATTGGGGCAGTTGCCTGTTATAAAAGAAAAATGCACATAGGTGTAGATATGTTAGTTCAGATGTTTTCAAAAAAAGGAAGAAATATTTTTGCTATATTTTTAGATATATTTTTAGTGGTGGTAAACTTTGTAATACTATATTTATGTGTGATATTTATAATGAATTCACAAGAAAAGCCAACTCCTGTTTTAGGAATATCATCAAATTATCTAAATATGGCTTTGCTTATATCGTTTTTCTTAATAACAGTTCATTCAGTGATTTTTCTTTTTCAAGATATAAAAAAATTAAAGAAAGTAGGTGAAGAGTAATATGGAGAAACTATTACCAATTATTTTGTTGTTTGTTCTTTTCTTTTTAAATGTACCTATATGTTTTGCCTTATTTTCTTCAACTTTCTTTTATTTTATATTTATAAATACTAATACATATCCAGATTTGATATTGCAAGTATTTGTAAATAGTGCACAATCTTTTCCACTTCTTGCTATTCCATTTTTTATAATGGCTGGTGCAGTTATGAATTATTCTGGAATAAGTTCAAGGCTTATGGGAGTGGCAGAAGTTTTAACTGGGCATATGAAAGGTGGACTAGCTCAAGTAAATGTATTATTAAGTACATTGATGGGGGGAATATCAGGTTCAGCAAATGCTGATGCTGCTATGGAATGTAAAATATTAGTTCCTGAAATGACAAAAAGAGGGTATTCTAAAGAATTTTCAGCAGCAATAACAGCAGCTTCTTCTGCAATAACACCAGTAATTCCACCAGGAATAAATTTAATTATCTATTCACTTATTGCTAATGTATCAGTTGCAAAAATGTTTATAGCTGGTTATGTTCCTGGACTAGTAATGTGTGTATCTTTAATGATTACAGTTTATTTTATTGCAAGGAAAAGAGGTTATAAACCAATAAGAGAAAAAAGAGCAAGTACAAAAGAAATTTTTAAAGTTTTAAAAGATTCTTTTTGGGCATTATTTTTACCTTTTGGTATTATAATGGGAATGAGAATGGGATTTTTTACTCCAACAGAAGCAGGAGCAATAGCAGTTGTTTACTGTATTCTGGTAGGTTTCTTTATTTACAAGGAATTAAGAATCAAATACTTTGTAGACATAATAAAAGAGACTGTCTATGGAACAAGTACAGTAATGTTTATAATAATTGGAGCAACAGTTTTTGGACAATATTTAAACTGGGAAAGAATTCCTCATATGATAGGAGAATTTTTAACTAATTTTACAGATAATAAATATATATTCCTAGTTATAGTAAACTTAATTCTATTATTTATTGGTATGTTTATTGAGGGAGGGGCAGCTATGATAATTTTAGCTCCACTTTTGATACCAACTGCCATAGCTTTAGGAATAGACCCAGTTCATTTTGGTATAGTCATGATAGTTAATATTATGATAGGAGGGTTAACTCCGCCATTTGGTTCAATGATGTTTCTAACCTGTTCTATTGTCCAGGTTGAAATTAAGGACTTTGTTAAAGAATGTATGCCATTTATAATAACATTATTAATTGTTTTAATTTTAGTTACATTTTTACCACAGTTAATACTATTTTTACCTAACTTAATATAGTAAATAATAAATAAAAATAGGCTAATTTCTGAATTATAACTCCAATTTTATGTTTAAGATTAAGTGTATAGTTTACTTTAGCCTGTTTTTTATTATTTTCTTTTACTGACAGAAAATAGAAAATTTGTTATAATTGAAAAGGAAACAATAAAAATATATTAATAAATAGGGAGAGAAAATGGATAACAAAAAAGAGCAAGAACGTGCAGAACTTCATAGAACAATTTGGGGAATTGCAAATGCACTTAGAGGAAGTGTTGATGGCTGGGACTTTAAACAATATGTTTTAGGAATGTTATTTTATAGATATATTTCTGAAAATTTAACTAACTATATTAATAGAGGAGAAATTGAGGCAAGGAACTCAGATTTTAATTATGCTAATTTAAGTGATGAAGATGCAATAGTAGCAAAAGAAGATTTAATAAGAACAAAAGGCTTTTTTATTTTACCTAGTGAATTATTTATTAATGTTAGAAAAAAAGCAGACAAAGATGAAAACTTAAATGTTACCTTAGATACTATTTTTAAAAATATTGAAAACTCAGCAAACGGAACTGAAAGTGAAAGTGACTTAAAAGGATTATTTGATGATATTGATGTAAACAGTAATAAATTAGGTGGAACAGTAGTTAAGAGAAATGAAAACCTAGTTAATTTAATAAATGGAGTTGGAGATATGAAATTAGGAGATTATCAAGAAAATACCATAGATGCCTTTGGAGATGCTTATGAATATTTAATGGGAATGTATGCTTCGAATGCTGGTAAAAGTGGTGGTGAATATTATACTCCACAAGAAGTTTCAGAACTTTTAACTAAACTTACATTGGTGGGAAAAACAGAAGTAAATAAAGTGTATGATCCTGCTTGTGGTAGTGGTTCTCTACTTTTAAAGTTTGCTAAAATTTTGGGAAAAAATAATGTAAGAAACGGATTCTATGGACAAGAAATAAATATAACAACATATAACTTATGTCGTATAAATATGTTCTTACATGATATAGATTTTGATAAATTTGACATAGCTCATGGTGATACTTTAACAGATCCAGCTCACTGGGATGATGAACCTTTTGAAGCAATAGTTTCTAATCCACCATATTCAATAAAATGGGAAGGAGATAATAGTCAAATTTTAATTAATGACTCTCGTTTCTCACCAGCAGGAGTGCTTGCACCAAAATCAAAAGCAGATCTAGCTTTTATTATGCATTCTCTTTCTTGGCTTGCTTCTAATGGAACAGCAGCAATAGTATGCTTTCCTGGTGTGATGTATCGTAGTGGTGCCGAACAAAAAATTCGTAAGTATTTAATAGATAATAACTATATTGATTGTATTATTCAATTACCTGATAATTTATTTTATGGAACAAGCATTGCAACTTGCATTATGGTATTAAAAAAATCAAAGATTGATAATAAGGTATTATTTATAGATGCTTCAAAAGAGTTTGTAAAAGTTACTAATAGTAATAAGATGACAGAAAAACATATTGATGATATTGTAGAAAAATTTACTAAGAGAGAAGATATAGAATATATCTCAAATCTTGTTGAATACGAAAAAATAGTTGAAGAAAACTACAATTTATCAGTTTCAACTTATGTTGAAAAAGAAGATACAAGTGAAAAAATAGATATAGTTGAATTAAATAAAGAAATTCAAAGAATTGTTACAAGAGAGGAAGAATTAAGAAAAGAGATAGATAAAATTATTGCTGAAATTGAGATAAAATAAGGAGATAATTATGAATAATAGAATTAAATTTTTAGTATCTTCTTCTGAGAATCAATATCTTGAAAGAAAAAGTGCAAGAATAGAACCTCTTGATATATTAAAACATTTAGTTGCTTTTGCTAATGCTGATGGAGGCTCATTGGTAATTGGTGTTGAAGATAATAGAGAAATAACAGGTTTTAATGCTTATAAAGCACATAAAATAGAAGAGTTTAAAAATATATCTCTTATAAAATTAAAAGACACTCCTCTCTTAGCAAAATATGAGATTTTTGATGTAAAAAATAAAAATGGAGAAGAAGATAAAATTTTAGTAATTTCAGTTGAGCCAGTTTATGATAAAGTTATAAAGTCATATGATAATAATGTTTATTTAAGACAGTTTGATAAAACAGAAAAATTAAATCATGAACAAATAACTCAATTAGAATATGATAGAGGACAAAGATATTTTGAAGATGAAGTAGTTGAAGATTCTTCAATAGAGGATATTGACTTAGAACTAGTTGAGTCTTATAGAAAAAATATGGACTTAACAAATTCAACTTTAGAAGACATATTGAAATCAAGAAATTTTATAAAAAAAGGATTTTTAACAAATGCTTGTGTTCTCTTATTTGCTAAAGAACCAACTAAATATTTACCACAAGCTAGATTAAAATTCATTAGATATGATGGAGTTAAAGCTAATGTTGGAACTGAAATAAATATAATAAAAGAGAAAACATTTGACAAGGCTATTCCAAAAATAATAATGGAAGTAAAAGAATTTATAAAAACTCAATTAAGAGAATTTCAATATTTAGATGGTGAAGAGGGGAATTTTAAATCAATGCCAGAATATCCAGAATTTGCTTGGTTTGAAGGTATAGTCAATGCTTTAACACATAGAAATTATTCTATCAGAGGAGAATATATAAGATTTATTATGTTTGATGATAGAATAGAAATACATAGCCCAGGAAAATTGCCTAATATTGTTACTATTGAAAATATTCTGACACAGCGTTATTCTAGAAATCCTAGAATAGCTAGAATACTGTCAGAATTTGGCTGGGTTAAGGAAATGAATGAAGGTGTTAAAAGAATATATAGTGAAATGGAAAAATTCTTTTTAAGGAAGCCAGTTTATTTAGAGCCAGGGAATAATGTTTTACTTGTTTTAGAAAATAATATATTAAATAGAAATGTTAGAATAGATGATAATTTAAAAAAATTAATTGATAAAGAAATATATAAAAAGTTAAATTTTATAGAAAAGGAAATTATGAAATTTTCTTTTATGAATAAAAAAATTACAGTAGCTGATTTATCTAAAAATATAAATAAAACTACTGTAACAACTCGTATGTATCTAAAAAAATTAGTAACATTAGGTTTATTAGAGTGGCATGGAACAAATCCAAAAGATCCTACACAGTTTTATAGTTTAAAGAAATAAAACTAACAAGTAACTTTCTAGTATTTTCTAGTAACTTTCTAGTAAGAGAAAAAAATGATTGAAATATAAAGTATTTTAAGAAATAAAAAGTAACTAGTAGCTTTCTAGTATTTTCTAGTAACTTTCTAGTAAGAGAAGAAAATTATTGAAATATAAGGATTTTTAAAGAAAAAATAATAAGTAAAGTAACGAGTAGGTTGCAAGTAAAATAAAATTTCTAAAAAGAGGAAAGAAATGAGTAAATTAGATGAATTGATAAAAGAGTTATGTCCTAATGGAGTGGAATATAAGGAATTAGGAGAAATATGTATAACAGTTACAAGTCCATTGAAACTAAAAAAATCTGATTATAAAATTGAAGGTAAAATTCCAATAATAGATCAAGGTGAAGAATACATAGCAGGATATATAGATTTTAATGAATATCTGCCAAAAGACGAATATATCTTATTTGGGGATCATTCAGAAATTATAAAATATGTTAATTTTGAGTTTATACAAGGAGCTGATGGGCTAAAAATTTTGAGAACAAAAAATCCAATAAAAGCTAAATATATATATTATTGTTTTAATAATTTTTATAAGAAAGAAAATGGATATAAAAGACATTGGAGTAATGCAAAAAGAACTTTAATACCTATTCCTCCATTAGAAGTTCAAGATGAGATCGTTAAGATTTTAGATGATTATACAAAATCAGTTGAAGAACTAAAAGAAAAATTAAATGAAGAGTTAATAGCTAGAAAAAAACAATATTCCTGGTACAGAGATTATTTGTTAAAATTTGAAAATAAAGTAGAAATTGTAAAATTAGGAAGTGTTTCAGAATTAAAGTCAGGAGGAACTCCTAAAACAGAAAATTTAGAATATTGGGAAAATGGAATTATTCCTTGGATGAGTTCAGGTGAAGTAAATAAGGGAAACATTTATGAAACTGAGAAAAAAATTACAAAAGAAGGTTATGAAAATTCAAATACAAAGATGTTACCTAAAAATACAGTAGTGATAGCTTTAGCTGGGCAAGGAAAAACAAGAGGAACAGTAGCAATTACAAGGATAGAATTATGTACAAATCAATCATTGTGTGGAATTATTCCAAATGAGAAACTGAATAGTGATTATCTGTACCATTATTTAAAAACACAATATGAAAATTTACGTCAATTATCTTCAGGTGATGGGACAAGAGGAGGATTAAATTTAAAAATGATAGATAATTATTTAATCCCTTTACCGTTATTAGAAGTTCAAAAAAGAATAGTAGAAGTTTTAGATAACTTTGAAAAAATATGTAATGACTTGAATATCGGACTTCCTGCTGAAATAGAAGCAAGACAAAAACAATATGAATTTTATAGAAATTTTCTCTTGACATTCAATAACGAAGAAATTTATGCTCTAAGCAAGCAAGCAAGCAAGCAAGCAAGCAAGCAAGCAAGCAAGCAAGCAAGCAAGCCCAAAATCTAATTAAAATTCTTCAATATGTTTATGGTTATGTTGAAGTAAGATTAGGTGATATTGGAAATATAGTTCGTGGAAATGGATTACAAAAAAGTGATTTTATAGAAAATGGAGTAGGGTGTATTCATTATGGACAAATATATACAAAGTATGGAATGGTGATTAAAAAAACGATTTCTTTTGTTGAAAAAAATTTAGCTGAAAAATTAAGAAAAGTAGAAAAAGGGGATATAATTTTTGCTATTACGAGCGAAAATATAGAAGATTTATGCAAATGTTTAGTGTGGCTTGGAGAAGAAAAAATTGTAACAGGTGGACATACAGCAATTTTAAAACATAATCAAAATTCTAAATTTTTAGCTTATTATTTTCAAACAGAAGCTTTTCATAGTCAAAAAAGAAAATTGGCAACAGGAACAAAAGTTATGGATATAACAGCAACAAAATTAGAAGAAATACTTATCCCTTTACCATCACTAGAAGAACAACAAAGAATAGTTAATATTTTAGATAGATTTGATAAATTATGTAATGATATATCAGAGGGATTGCCAGCAGAGATAGAAGCAAGACAAAAGCAATATGAATATTATAGAGAAAAATTATTAAGTTTTAAAAAATTATAGTTTATAGCATATAAAAGAATAAAAGTATAAAAAGTTAAAAGGGAGAGATGAATTAATGGATTTAGCTAAACTTTTAGTTGATAAAAGTATTGAGGCATTTATTGTAGGGGTTGAACTTTATAATAAACCTACTATTAAGTATAGAGTTGAAGGATTTAGTTTTTTTATATGTAATGCTTGGGAATTAATGTTAAAAGCACATTTATTAAAAACTAAGGGAAATTCTTCAATTTATTATAAAGATAATCCTAAAAGAACTATAACTCTAGAAAATTGTATAAAAGAGATTTTTACGAATAAAAAAGATCCTCTAAGAATAAATTTAGAAAAAATTATAGAGTTAAGAAATACAAGTACACATTTTATAACACAAGAATATGAAATGGTTTTTATACCTTTATTTCAGGCATGTATCTTTAATTTTAATGAAAAAATAAAAGAATTCCATAGCATTGATATGACAAAATTTATTCCACAAAATTTTTTGACCTTATCTGTTAGTATGAAGAGTTTAAATGAATCTGAATTTAAAGCAAAATATCCTGAAGAGCTGTCAAATAAAATATTTTCTTTAAAAAAAGAAATAGATTCAATGGAAACTAACCCATCTTTTGCTATTTCTATAACCCATTATCATTATTTAACTAAAGATAAAAATAAAGCTGATTCTTTTATAGCTATTGATCAAAAAGCTGAAAATAATGTTAAAATCATTAAAGAAGTTAAAAATGTTAATAATACACATCCTTATACTCTGAAAACAGCTTTAGAAAAAATAAATAATTCACTTAGTGAAAAACTAACTACCTATCATTTTTTACTTTTTGTTAATTACTATAATTTAAAATATCAAGAAAGATTTTGCTTTAAATTAGAAAATGATTCACAACCAAGGTATTATTATTCTCAACAAACTATAGATTTTATAGTAGCAGAGTATAGTAAAGATCCTAAAAATATAATAGAGAATTTAAAGAAAAAAGTTAAAGAAATAAAAAAGGACTAACCTCAGGAGCAAAGGAATTCTAAGCATAATGCCTACTCCCATTCAGGAACCCAGCTTAATCCATCACAAGTTAGTCTTGTTAACTTATGATAACATTTTTTTAAAAAAAATGCAATAAATTTTAGGTGTAACACTATCAAAAATTATGATGTAATTATTCATAAAAATACTTTATCAATATTTAAAAGTTATAAAAAGAGTGACTGAGTTAAAAAAATTAATAGATATTTGAAAAATTTCTTATATTCTATATGAGACATTTTTTGTTTTAAAAATTACAAAAAAGTGGTATAAGTGATATAGAGATTAAATTGAGAGGAGGGGGAGTTGTATATGGTATCCAATATATGAAAAATAAATATTAAATGAGATTTTAAAACTAAAGTCTTGAATTTTTAAGAAATTATTATTAAAGTTTTTGAGGGGAACTGAACAAAATGAATTTAAGTAAAAATAAATTTAAGCCAACAGAAATTTATAATTTTATATTAACAAAAGTTGAAGAATTAAAAGATTATATTTTTAAAATGGAGTTATCTGATAAAGAAGCACAAGAAAAGCAAGAAGAAGTTAAAAAGGCATTAGATTCTATAGTTTATAAATTAAACAGTAATATTAATGAATTGAAAGATAACTCAGAGTGGGATAAATTTACAATTGCATTTTATGGAGAGACAAATGCAGGTAAATCAACATTAATTGAAACTTTAAGAATTTTATTAAATGAAAAAAAAAACTTAAAGATAGAGAAAAATATAAGGGAATAGATGGTTGTATTAATTCTTTAAAAAATGAAAGAGAAGTTTATGATAATAAAATAAAAGAGAGTGTAAAAAAATATGAGCAGGCTTTAGACAGTATAATGAAAAATCTAAAAGGCTCTGAAATAGAACTTGATGAATTAAGAGAAAGTTTAAAAAATTTAAAGAAATCAAATGAAGAATTTCAACAAGAATTAAATATTCTTAAAGAAATGATAAATGAAGAAAAGAGAAAATCAATTAAAAATTTTATTTTATGGTTATTAAAAAGATTACCAGAACAAAAAAATCTTTCAACTATAAAAGATGAAATCGATAAAAATGGTGTAAAAATAGTAGAAGTAGGAGCAAGTGAAAAAATAATTACTGAAAGAATTGAAGAAATTAATAAAGAAATAAGCACAATAGAAAGTACTAAAAATAATAAAATAAATGAATATGATGAAAAAATTGTTCTTTTAGATAAAAAAGTTCAAAATGCTGATGAAGAGATTATCCAATATTGTGATGGAAAAATAATAGGTGATGGAAGATCAGATTATACAAGAGATGTTACAGATTATGAAATAGAATATAATGGTGAAAAATTTTGCCTTTTAGATCTTCCAGGTATTGAAGGAAATGAAGAATTAGTTTTAGAAAATATAAATAAAGCAGTAAAAAAATCACATGCAGTTTTCTATATAAGTGCCTCTCCAAATCCACCACAAAATGGAGATAAAGAAAATAGTGGAACAATTGAAAAAATAAAACAACATCTTGGAGATCAAACAGAAGTATATTTTTTATATAATAAGAAAATAAAAAATCCTAAAATGTTAAAAGATGGTTTAGTAAGTGAGGGAGAAGAAGAAAGTTTAAAAGAAACAGATGGAATACTAAGTAACATTTTAGATACTCAGTATAGTGGGAATATTTCATTATCAGCTTATCCAGCTTTTTTAGCTATTGGAAATTGCTATAGTAGAAATGAAGAAAGCAAAAGAAAATTTTTAGAAAGCTTAAATGCAGAGACTATTTTATCATTTTCTAAAGTTGAAAAATTTAAAAATTGGCTTACAGAAAACTTTGTTACAAATACAAAAGATAAGATTATAAGAGCAAACTATAAAAAAGTTTACTCTGTAATAGATGAAACTACAATAGAAATTCAGGAACAAAATGAAATATTAAATATTATGAGAGAAGGTCTTGTAAGAAATAGTAAAAACACAAAGAAAAATCTTGAGAGTGTTCTTACTAGAATAAAAAATAAATATCAAACAGAATTAGATGATTCCTTAGATGAATTTGAACATAAACTTAGATCATCTATTTATGAGAAGATTAAAGGTCATATTGATAATGTAGAGTTTAAAAATAGTTTAGAGTCTATGTATAAAGAATATAATGAAATACTTTCTTCTAATTTACAAACAAGATTTGAAGGTCTTAATGAAGAATTTGTATCAGAAGTTAAAAAAACTTTAGAAAAACATAATAAAACAAGAGAAGAATTAATAAAGACTTATAGTATAAGGTACTCAATTGAGGAAAATTTTGATTTTAATTTTAAATTTAATAGTGGAATTGATAAAAAAAAATTACTCCTTTCTATTGGAAGTATTATAGCAGTAGTAATAACTAATATCTTAAACCCACTTGGATTATTTATTATAGGAGCAATACTTCTAGAGCCATTTTATAGTTTATTTAAGAGTATAAAAGGTATTTTTAACAAAGAGTATAGGGCTGGACAACAAAGAGAAAAAGCTAATAATAAGATAGAAGAAATAAAAAAATCACTAAAAAAAGATATAGAAGAAAAATTACCAGAGATTTATCAAAACTTAAATGATACAATAAAAGAAATAAAAGACTCATTATTAGATGAAAATAAAAAGATAGATAAAATTATAAATACTTTTAAAAATGCTAAAAATGAGTTTTATGAATTAAGTTTAAGTATAAAAAATAAAATAACTAGGGGGGAAAATTATGGAGACACTGAAGCTATTTAATAAGAAAAAAGAAGAAGTATTTAAAATGCTAAGTAATCTTCTTTCAGTTTTAAAAGAGGGTAAGGAGCTTGGAGTTGATATTGAGCCAGAATATATAACTAAAATTGAAAAATCTATTGATGAAAATGAAGGTAAGAAATTAAAAGTTGTTCTGATTGGTGGATTTTCAGAAGGAAAAACAAGTATAGCAGCAGCTTGGTTGGAAGAATATGATAAGAAAAAAATGAAGATAGCTATGACTGAATCTACTGATGATATAAGAGAATACAATGTAGGGAATATAAATTTAGTTGATACTCCAGGATTATTTGGATTTAAAGAAACAGCTAATAAAGAAAAATATAAGGATATAACAAAAAAATATATCAGTGAAGCCAATATAGTACTTTATGTAATGAATTCTGATAATCCCATTAAAGAGAGTCACAAAGAAGAAATTCAATGGTTATTTAAAGATCTAAATCTTTTACCTAGAACTGTATTTATATTAAGCCGTTTTGATAATGTGGCTGATATTGAAGATGATAATGATTATAATGGAATGTTAAAAATTAAAAGAGAAAATGTATTAAAAAGATTAGAAGATTTTGAAGTTATTGATGCAGAAAAAATTCAAAAATTACCAGTGATAGCTGTTGCAGCTAATCCTTTTGATGAAGGAATTGAATATTGGCTAGGAAAATTAGATGAATTTAAAAAGATTTCACATATAGATAGTTTACAACATGCTACATCTGATATAGTAGAGAAAAATGGTGGTGTGAATAGTGTATTATTAGAAACTCAAAAAAGCATAATAAAAGAAATTTTAGAGTTAAAAATACCATTAGCAACTGCAAAGGTTGAAAAATTAGATAAAGAATATAAAAATCTCGATAATGTAATAAAAGAAATGAAAGAAGATTTGAGTAATCTAAAAACTAAGATAGAACTTGCAAAAAATTATTTGAAAAGTTTTATTTTGGAATTATTTACAGATTTAATATTACAACTAGAAGGGACAACTATTGAGACATTTATTAATTTTTTTGAAAGAAATATTGGGAGTGAAGGAATTGTTTTAAATAATAAAATAGAAAATGGATTTAATAAAAAAGTTTTAGAAATAGAAAATGATATTTGTAGATTAGAGAAAAATTTTGATAATGAAATAGATAATTTTGAAGAATTTACTCAAGATAATTCTTTAGAAAAATTTAAAATTGGAAGCGAAATGATCAAAAATACTAATTTAGGTCTTACAAATGCATCAATAATAGCTATTAGAGATTTTTTAAATTTATCAATTAAGTTTAAACCTTGGCAGGCAGTTAAAATAGCAAATATCATCAATAAGGGAATTCCTATTATAGGAGCTATACTAGGGATAGGATTTGAATTGTGGGACAGTTACAGTAAGAAAAAGAAAGAAGAAGAGTTTTTAAAAGCAAAAAAACAAATGAAAGAGGATTTTGAAAAACAACGTAAGGAATATAAAGAGCTTATAGAAAATACAGAAGAATTTGATAAAAATGTATTTAAAAATTATTTTAAATTAGGCAATAATATTACTAAACTTTCAAATGAACTTTCAGAGAAAGTGAAGGAAAAAGAAAGATTTGAAAATTGGAGAGAAAAAGTAAAAGCTATTGATAATAATTTAAAAGCTATAAAAGTTAATGAGAAATAAACCTTAAGATAAAAAAGATAATTTGCTATAATTAAATAAAATATAAATTTTTGGAGGGGGCAATGTCATCAGTAGATTATAATATGCTTATATCAACACTTGAAAGTACAGTGGTAACTGAATATATAAGAGAAGACATTCCAGCATACAGTTATCAAAGTGAAGCAGATTTAGAGAGAGAGTTTATTAAAAATTTACAAAATCAAGGTTATGAATATTTGAGTATTCATAATGAAAAAGAATTAATTGTAAACTTAAAAGATAAATTAGAAAAGTTAAATAATATTATTTTTTCTGAAAATGAATGGGAGAGATTTTTTAAAGAAAAAATAGCAAATAAAAATGATAGTATTATTGAGAAAACAAGAACTATACAAGAGGATTATATAAAAAGTTTTACAAGAGATAATGGAAGCTTAGTAAATATTAGATTAATAGACAAAAAGAATATACATAATAATTTTCTTCAAGTTATAAATCAATATAAAGAAGAAAATGGAAACCATAACACAAGATACGATGTGAGTATTTTAGTTAATGGTCTACCTTTGATTCATATAGAATTAAAAAGAAGAGGAGTTGCAATAAGAGAAGCTTTTAACCAAATTAATAGATATCAAAGGGATAGTTTTTGGGCAGGGAGTGGACTTTTTGAATATGTCCAAATATTTGTAATTTCTAATGGAACTAATACTAAATACTATTCTAATACAACAAGAGCAAGACATATTAAAGAAATGTCTTTTAATAGAAGAAAAGTTAAAAAATCTAGTAATAGTTTTGAGTTTACTTCATATTGGGCTGATGCGAATAATAAGGCAATAACAGATTTAGTAGATTTTACAAAAACTTTTTTTGCAAAACATACAATTTTAAATATTTTGACTAAATACTGTATATTTGACACAAGTGATACTTTACTTGTTATGCGTCCTTATCAAATATCAGCAACAGAAAGAATTTTATCAAAAATAAAATTAGCTAATAACTATAAATGGGTAGGAAAAATTGATGCAGGGGGCTATATTTGGCATACAACAGGAAGTGGGAAAACTTTAACTTCATTTAAAACTGCACAATTAGCTTCACAGCTTGATTATATAGATAAGGTTTTATTTGTAGTTGATAGAAAAGATTTAGATAGTCAAACACAGAAAGAATATGATAGATTTTCAAAAGGTTCAGCTAATGGAAATACTTCAACAAAAATATTAAAAGCACAATTAGAAGATAGATATGAAAATAAAAGCAAGATAATTATAACTACTATTCAAAAACTAGGACATTTTATTAAACAAAATAAAAATCATGAAGTTTTTAAGAAAAATATTGTTCTTATCTTTGATGAATGTCATCGTTCGCAATTTGGGGAATTACACTTAGCAATAACAAAGACTTTTAAAAATTATTTTATGTTTGGTTTCACTGGAACACCAATATTTCCAAAAAATTCAAATGGAAGTTCAAAAACTCTGTTTAAAACAACAGAGCAAACTTTTGGAGATAAATTACATACTTATACCATTGTAAATGCAATAAATGATGGGAATGTACTTCCATTTAGAATAGATTACATCAATACTATTAAAGAAAAAGAAAATATACAGGATAAAAAAGTCAATGCCATTGATATTGAAAAAGCTATGTCAGACCCAAATAGAATTAGAGAGATTGTTTCATATGTTGTAGAACATTTTGAGCAAAAAACTATGAGAAACAAGCATTATGAGTTGAAAGACCAAAGACTATCAGGTTTTAACTCTATATTTGCAGTAAGTTCTATTCCAGTAGCAAAAAAATATTATCTTGAATTTAAAAAGCAACTAGAAGAGAAAAATAAAACTTTAACCATTGCAACTATATTTAGTTACTCAGCAAATGAGGAAGAAAATACTGACAACTTAGATGATGAAAGTTTTGATACTGAAAATTTAGATTTAGGTTCTCATGAATTTTTAGGAGAAGCAATATCTGATTATAATAAAAAGTTTGGTACAAATTTTGATACTTCTGCAGATGGATTTCAATTATACTATGAAGACTTGAGTAAGAGAACTAAAAATAAAGAAATAGATATTTTAATAGTTGTAAATATGTTCTTGACTGGTTTCGATGCTACAACTTTAAATACTCTTTGGGTAGATAAAAATTTAAGAATGCATGGACTTATCCAAGCTTTTTCAAGAACAAATAGAATTTTAAACTCAATAAAAACTTTTGGTAATATTATATGTTTTAGAGATTTACAAAATGAAACAGATGAAGCAATAGCACTTTTTGGAAATAAAGAAGCTGGAGGAATAGTACTTTTAAAAACCTATGAAGAATATTACAATGGCTATGAAGATGATAAAGGTAGAGAAAAAGAAGGATATAGTCAATTAATAGAAGAGCTACAAAATAAATTTCTAATAGGGGAGCAAATAATAGGAGAACAAAATGAGAAAGAATTTATAATTTTATTTGGAAATATCTTAAAAATAAAGAATATATTATCAGCTTTTGATAAATTTGCTGGAAATGAAATTTTATCAGAAAGAGAATATCAAGATTATCAAAGTATCTATATAGATTTATATGAAGAGAGCAAAAAAACAAGAAACACAGATAAAGAAAGTATAAATGATGATATTATTTTTGAAATAGAATTGATTAAACAAGTTGAAATTAATATTGATTATATTTTGATGAAAGTTGCTGAATATTATAAATCAAATAAAAAAGATAAAGAGATACTTATTGATATTAAAAAAGCTATTGATTCAAGTATAGAACTTCGTAGTAAGAAAGAATTAATAGAAGGTTTTATAGATAGAGTTAATTCTTCTAAAAATGTTACAGATGATTTTAAAAAATTTGTGAGAGAAGAAAAGGAAAAAGATTTAGAAAAAGTAATAGAAGAAGAAAAATTAAAGCCAGAAGAAACTAAGAAATTCATAGATAATTCTTTAAGAGATGGCACTTTAAAAACTACTGGAACAGATATAGATAAATTATTGCCACCTGTGTCTCGTTTTGGTGGTGGAAATAGAATAGAGAAAAAATTAGGAGTTATTGAAAAATTAAAAGGATTTTTTGATAAATATTTAGGTTTAACAATTTAAAAAAAGGGTAGTTCAGTTTAATTTTGAACTACCCTTATTCTTATTTTTCTTCAGTTTCAATTACTTCATCTTTTGAACTTTGATTCTTATTTTGTGCAATTTTACCACCTAGATAAGAAGTTAATAATGCTTTTGCATCTATTCCTAATCCGTCTGTTGCAGCTTTTAAAACTTTATCTAAGTTTTGAGTCATTTCAGACATAAATTTAGTAGTGTTTCCCTCACCATACATAGTAATATTACCAATTTTAGATAGAGGTTCTGCCAAGTTTTTAGCAACCAATGGTAAAGCATTATAGTACATTTCAAGTTTTGCAGCATCTCCATATTTTGCCATAGCTTCAGCTTTCTTATCAAGTGCTTCAGCTTCAGCAAGTCCTTTTTCTCTAACTCCTTCAGCTTCAGCAAGTAACAGAGCTTTTTTACTTTCAGCCTCAGCCAAACCTTTTTGTCTTGTAGCTTCAGCCTCAGCAAGTGCTTTTTCTCTTATTGCTTCAGCTTCAGCCAATGCTCTTAATTTAATTGCTTCAGCTTCTCTTTGTTCTTTATATAATTTAGCCTCAGCTGCTTGTTGTTCTTCAATTTTTTTAGCTTCAGCTTCCTTAGTTTTTTCAACCTTTCTAGCTTCTGCATCTGCTTGTTTTGGAACTATTGTTTCAGCTTCATATTTAGCCTTATTTGTTTCTATTGCTTTTTGTTCACGAACTAAATTTGATAACCCTGTTACTTCTTCTATTTCTTTTCTCTTTCTTTCTTTTTCAAGCTCATAAGTAACATCAGCTTTTGCTTTCTCAGTATCAGCTTTAACTTTTAATTCAGCTTTTTTAATAGCAAGTGCATTTTCTTTTTCTGCTATATCTTGTTCAGTTTTTAATTTAATATCCATAGCTTCTTTATTTGCATTAGCCTTAGCTATTTCAATTTCTTTGTCAGCTTCAGCTCTAGCTATTGAGGCTTCCTTAGATATTTTAGAAATATTTTCAGCTCCTAAGTTTTCAATAACTTGTTTATCTTCTTGGAAGTTTTGGACATTGAAAGAAATTACTTTTAATCCCATTTCTCTTAAATCAGGTGCAACATTTTCTTGTACTTTTTCATTGAAGTTTTTTCTGTTTTGTACAATTTCTTTTAATTGCATTTGTCCAACAATTTCTCTTAAATTTCCTTCTAAGACATCTTTAACTGATATAGCAATATCAGAACTTTTTCTATTTAAGAAGTTTTTTGCAGCAATTTCTAAAATACCTGCTGTTTCATCTACTTGAAGATTAACAACAGCATCTACCTTAATATTAATGAAGTCATTTGTAGGAACTGCAACTGCTGTATTTACATCCACTGAAAAAACCGATAAATCTAAATAGTCAACTCTTTCAAAAAACCTTAAATAAATTACTAATTTTCCCTTTGCAACTCTATTTTTACCAATTCCTGAAATAAAAGCTATTTTATTTACAGGAACTCTTACATAGGAAAAAAAGCAAACAATAAAAATAACTCCTATTGCAATTAAACCCATTACAAAAAGATTTGAAGAAAACATTTAAACCACCTCTTATTTAGTATACTATTTTCTTTATTATAACATATATGCTAGGATTTTGAATTAATAAAATTAAATAAGTAATCTATAAAAAATTATGGTACAATTTAATTGGTGATCTTATGTTTAAGAAAACAATTTTTAAAACAATATTCAAATATGCAATTCCAAATGTTATTTCAATGTGGATATTTACACTTTACACTATGATAGATGGAGTATTTATAAGTAGATTTGTGGGTTCAACTGCTCTTGCAGGAGTAAACTTAGCTCTACCACTTATAAATTTTATTTTTTCTATTTCTATAATGATAGGGGTTGGTAGCTCTACTTTAATTGCAATAAAATTTGGTGAGAATAAATATGATGAAGGAAATAGAATTTTTACTCTTGCCACCTTTTTAAATCTATTTTTAGGTATATTTATTTCTGCTATAATACTTTTAAATATTGATAGAGTAATAAATATTTTAGGTGCTGATAAAAGCCAAGAGGTATATAAATATGTAAAGGAATATCTCACGATAATAGTCTTTTTTAGCGTATTCTATATGTCAGGTTATGCCTTTGAGATATACATAAAAATTGATGGGAAACCAGGTTATCCAGCTGTATGTGTTTTAGTTGGAGGCTTTACAAATTTAATACTGGATTATGTTTTTGTTGTTATATTTAATTGTGGAGTAACAGGTGCAGCAATAGCAACAGGAATATCCCAAGTAATAAGTTGTACTATGCTCTTTCTTTATATTGTTTTAAAAGCTAAATATATAAAATTTAAGAAACTAACAAAGATTAGTTTTGATAAAATATCTAAAATTTTTAAAACAGGATTTTCAGAATTTTTAACAGAAATATCATCAGGAATTTTAATACTTATTTATAATCTTGTGATATTAAAGAAAATAGGTGTCTTAGGAGTTTCAATTTTTGGAACAGTTAGTTACATAACTTCATTCATTACAATGACTATGATAGGTTTTAGCCAAGGGATACAACCTGTAATAAGCTATAATTTAGGTAAGAAAAATCATAAAAATCTAAAAGATATTTTAAAAATATCTATTCTCTTCTTGGGAGTTTTAGGAATTTTTTGCTCTTTTTTTATCAGTTTATTTTCAGAATATATTGGCAAAATATTTTTTAGAGAACAGGATATGATTTTGTATGTAAAAAGAGTTTTAAGAATATATAGTTTATCCTATGTAGTAGTTGGAATAAATATTTTTGTTTCAGCATATTTTACTGCAATAAAAAAGGTTATTTATTCAGCACTTATAACTTTTCCAAGAGGTATATTATTTAACAGTATTTTATTATTAATTTTACCAAATATCTTTGGAAATAAAGTGATATGGATGGTTAGTTTTTTAAGTGAAGTTTTAACTATTTTTATCTGTATATATTTACTAAAAAAAATAAAAAGAGAAGGAATTTTGAGTTGATATGAAAAAAAGAAATTTAAAGGGAAGTGTGGTTTTAAATCCAGTTCCAGTAGTATTAGTAACTTGTAAAAATTCAGAAGGGAAAGATAATGTTTTCACTGTCGCTTGGGTAGGAACAGTTTGCTCAAAACCACCAATGTTGTCTATTTCTATAAGACCTGAAAGACTATCTTATGACTATATAAAAGAAACTATGGAATTTACAATAAATTTACCAACTAGGAAGCAAACAAAAGAGGTTGATTTCTGTGGAGTTCGTTCAGGTAGACAGCTGGATAAAATAAAAGAGAGTGGCTTCACTTTACAAGAGGGAGAAAAGGTAAAATCTTCATATATAAAAGAATGTCCTATAAATATAGAATGTAAGGTTAAAGATATTATAAAACTAGGAAGCCATGATATGTTTATAGCAGAAGTTTTATGCTCTCATATAGATGAAGATTTATTTGATGAAAAAAATAAAATTCATTTTGAAAAAGCTAATTTAATTTCTTATTCACATGGAGAATATTTTTCATTATCTAAAGAAGCAATAGGAAAGTTTGGGTATTCTGTAATGAAGAAAAAGAAGAGAGTTAAAGGTGGGAAAAAATGAAAAAAATTCTATTTCTATTATTAATGATATTTTCTTTGGCAGGGTGTAGTGATTTAAGAGAGTGGCATCCAAATGGAATTCTACAAAAAGATGCTGTTATTAAGAAGAAATTAAGTAGTGATACAGATAATATGACTGATAGTAAATATAATTTAGAAGAAAAGGTTGAAAAAAATTTTTAAATAAGAAATAATATTGATATATATAGAAAGTAGAAAGGAGTTGATATTATGACAAATACAAAAAAATATAATGAATTGGTAGAAAAAATAAAAGAATTAGAATATTGGCAAGAAATAGAAAGAAGAAGAGCTGATTTAGATGCTGGAAATGGTAAAGTAATGACATTAGAGCAAGTTATAAAAACTATGCAGAAGAAAAAAGCAAAATCTGAAGGTATAGAGCTACAATAACAAATACAAATGAGCTTATATGGCATGAAAAAGCATTGAATGAGTATACAGATTGGTGTTTATTTTTTTGTGTCTGATACCCAATAGAATTTACCATATTTATTATTAGGAATTATTTTTACAAGCCATTTTACACTAGGATATTCCCCAGTATTATTTAAAATAACAATTCCATCAGCTAAAAGATTATCAGAATTATTATTTTCATCTGAATCAAAATCAAAAATTGAGATTTCCATATTTTCAGTCAATTCTATTTCATTTCCATTTGAATCTCTGATAATATCAACCTGAGATAGAAAGTATAAATCATCTGCACAAGTTTCATTAAAATCTACCCATATTCTTGGTTTATCTAATAAAGAAATATCATATAAAATTCCTTTTTGTACATATATTGTTTTTCCATTTCTTTCATAAGAAATTATTACTGCCATAATTAAACCTCTACTAAATTTATTTTAATATTTCCTAACATAAGGGAAAATAAGTATTTTATCTTCTTTTTTCCAAGGTTTTTTTTAATTTCTTTGAATTGCTTGATTAATCAAAGAGGGAAGTATATAAGTATAATGTAGTTCTATATTGAAATCATTTGTAATTTTTATATTAACAAAATGTCCCATAAGATAATCTGGCTCAGTTCCCATGTACAAATCAATAGTGATAGAATTTTCTAAAAACTCAAAATTAACAAGTTTAATATAAAAGGAATTTTTAAAATCTTCCTCTGTTATTTTATCAAGAATTTTTTGATTACTAATTTCTAATTCTTTACCTACAATCATTTGATTAATTGAGTTAAAAACATCATCTTCTTCAATAAATTTATCTATTATAGACAATCTATTTTCTTCAAGCCAATTTAATTTCTTTTCAAAATTTTTTTCATAATCTCTATTAATAACACCCCAGAAATGAACTTCTGTTTCTTTATTCTAAATAGAAAGATGCCCCATATATACATTTTCTTCTTCATTAAAAGTAAAGGTATTATCTCTTGTTTTTAACATAATTTTATCTATAACTCCTTAAAATTTATTCATCATAATGCAATCCACATTGAGCTATTTTCAATACATTATTTTCAATCTTATAGACAATCCTATTATAACTGTCAATTCTCCTACTCCAATAACCAGAAAATCCATATTTTAAAGGTTCAGGCTTTCCTATTCCAATATATCCATTTCTTTCAATATCTTTTAAAATTTTTTCTATTCTCTTTAAAAAATTTCTATCTTTTTTTACTTGTTCTAAAAATTCTTCCCAAGCTTCATCTGACCATTCTTTAATCATCTAAAACCTCTGTAATTTCATGGATAGTCCCACCTTTATTTTCTAATTGTTCTATTGATTTTTTTAATCTTGTTAAATTTTTTTGACTATAAAATGGATCAGCATCAACTGTGAAAGGAAGTCTTCTTTCTCTAACAAATTTTTTAGCAAAAATTGTAAAAGCAGTGGTTACAGTAATACCAATTTCATCACAAAGAAGATCTAGTTCTTCTTTTAAATTTTTATCAAGTCTAAAATTAATATTAGTTTTTTCTTTTTCAGTAGTTATAGTTTTCATTATAACCTCCTCTTTAATTTTTATATTTTATAAATAAATTATATTATTTGTTATAGACGATGTCAATATATTTCATTACAATTATTTTTTATCCATACAATTTCTTTTTTACTTCTATTTGCCATATTCATACATTCTTCGATGCTATCAAATAGATAATCTGCGATGACTTCAAATTTATTATTACAATGAAATAAATAATATTCTTTGTTATCATAAGAACAAATAGGGAGATAATGGATATATTCTATTTTTCCATTATCATAAAAAACACTTCCATAATTCCTTTTTTGAGTATAAAAATGCACAAGAGCCTCATCTAAAATATTTGGAAACATTTAATCACCTCTTTTACTTTCAAAAAATTGTATCAAAATTACAGAAATAGTAATTAAAATAGTTATAAAACATAATTTCCCCTTCTACTTCTGATTGTAATTTCTATATTTATTATAATATAATATTTTATATTGAAAAATCAAGAAAAAATAAAAAAATATAAAATTTTTAAAAATTTCCCTTGACTTAGAGCTAACTCCAAGTTATAAAATAAATATGTTCTAAAAGAGGAGGTCATTATGAGTAAAAAATTAGTTGTATATTTCTCACATAAGGGAGAAAATTATTCAAAAGGAAAAATTGTAAATTTAGAAAAAGGTAACACAGAAATTGCTGCTGAAATAATTTCTAGTATAATTGAGGCAGATATATTTGAAATAGTAGCTGATAAAAAGTATCCTATCAAATATGATGACTGTATTGAAATTGCAAAAAAAGAACTTAGAGAAAACTCAAGACCTAAATTGAAAGATAACATAGACATTAAAGAATATGACATAATATTTGTGGGTTATCCAAATTGGTGGGGAACTATGCCTATGCCGGTGTGGACTTTCCTTGAAGAAAAAGATTTTACTAATAAGAAAGTTTTACCATTCTGTACACATGAAGGAAGTGGTTTAGGAAAAAGTGAAAGTGATATAAAAAAATTGACAGGTGGTGCAGAAGTACTAAAAGGCTTAGCAATAAATGGTTCAGAAGTTAATAATTCAGAAAAACAAATAAAAAAATGGTTGGAGGATAGTCTAAAATGACAATAAAAGAAGTGAGTGAACAATTAGAAATTACGCAAGATACACTTAGATATTATGAAAAAGTTGGAATGATACCTCCTGTTACAAGGACAGAGGGAGGGATTAGAGATTATCAAAAGGAAGATTTTGAATGGGTTAAATTAGCAACTTGTATGAGAAGTGCAGGTTTACCAGTGAAAGTAATGATAGATTATTTAAGTTTATATAAACAAGGGAATTCAACAATTCAAGAAAGATGTACTCTTTTGAAAGAACAAAGAGAGAAACTATTGGAGCAAAAAAAACAAATAGAAGAAACTTTAGAAAAATTAAATTATAAAATTGCAAAATATGAAGTCGCAGTTGAAACAGGAAAATTAACTTGGGATAAAGAATAGGAGGAAATAATAATGTATTTAGAAAAAATTAATTCACCAGAGGATATAAAAAAATTAAATATTGAGGAAATGAAAATTTTAGCACAAGAAATTAGAGAGGCTATAATAAAAAGAGATGCTATTCATGGAGGACATTTTGGACCAAATTTAGGAATGGTTGAAGCAACAATAGCTTTACACTATGTTTTTAATTCACCAGAAGATAAGTTTATTTTTGATGTTTCACATCAAACATACCCACATAAAATGTTAACTGGAAGAAGACAAGCCTTTACAGATGAAGCTCATTATGATGATGTAACTGGATATAGTAATCAACATGAAAGTGAACATGATCACTTTATCTTAGGACATACTTCAACTTCAATAAGTTTAGCCTTGGGACTTGCTAAAGCAAGAGATGTAAAAGATGAAAAAGGAAATATTATAGCTATTATAGGAGATGGTTCACTAAGTGGTGGAGAAGCACTTGAAGGTTTAGATTTTGCAGGAGAATTAAAAACTAATTTCATTATTATAGCCAATGATAATGATATGTCTATAGCAGAAAATCATGGAGGACTTTACAAAAATTTAAAATTATTAAGAGAAACAGAAGGTAAAATAGAAACAAATTTATTTAAAGCTATGGGCTTAGAATATATTTTTGTTAAAGATGGAAATAATATTGAAGAATTAATAGAAGCCTTTAAAAAAGTTAAAGATATTAATTATCCAATAGTAGTTCATATTTGTACTCAAAAAGGTAAAGGTTATAAACTTGCTGAAATTGACAAAGAGCCTTGGCATTATACTATGCCATTTAATATAGAAAATGGAAAGCCTTTAAAAGTTGATGATAGTGAAGATTATACAGATATTACAAAAGAATATTTAATAAAGAAAATGAAAGAAGATAAAACTGTTGTGACAATAACAGCAGGAACACCAGGAAGTTTTGGCTTTTCTAAAAAAGAAAGAGATGAGTTAGGTTCTCAATTTGTAGATGTGGGTATAGCAGAACAAACAGCAGTAGCTATATCTTCAGCTATGGCATCTAAAGGAGCTAAACCAGTTTTCACAGTAGTGAGTTCATTTATCCAAAGAACTTATGATCAATTATCACAAGATTTATGTATAAATAATAATCCTGCAACAATAGTTGTATCTTATGGTGGAGCAATAGGAATGACAGATGTTACTCATCTTGGTTGGTTTGATATTGCTATGATGGGAAATATTCCTAATTTAGTTTACTTAGCTCCAACAACAAAAGAAGAACATCTTGCTATGCTTGAATGGAGTATAGAACAACAAGAACATCCAGTTGCAATTCGTATACCTGGTGGGAAAATGGTGTCAAGTGGAAAGAAAATTACAAAAGATTTTTCTAAACTAAATACATATGAAGTAAGTCAAAGAGGTAAAAAAGTTGCAATCATAGGTTTAGGAACTTTCTATCAATTAGGAGAAAAAGTTGCAACACTATATGAAGAAAAAACAGGAGTAAAAGCAACAGTTATAAATCCTATGTATATAACAGGAGTAGATGAAAAATTATTGGAAGAATTGAAAAAAGATCATAGTATAGTTATAACTCTTGAGGATGGAATTTTAGATGGTGGTTTTGGAGAAAAAATAGCTAGATTTTATGGAAATTCAGATATGAAAGTTTTAAATTATGGACTTAAAAAAGAATTTTTAGATAGACATGATATAGGAAAATTATTAAGAAAAAATAGATTAAAGGTTAATTTAATTGTTGAAGATTTATTGAAATTTTAAGGAGGTTATTATGAAAAAAAGAATATTAATTTTTATTTTAGCTGTGTCAGCAAGTGTATTTGGAAAAGAAAACTTAAATAATGTTAAAATTGTAACTAGCTCAAATGTTATAACTAGTAATTTCAGTTCAACTAATAGTAATTTTGAAAAAGATAGAAAAGATATAATGGACTTATATGAAAAGTTTTTAAAAAATGAAGATAATAAAGAAGAACTAGCAAAAATTACAACAAAAGATTTTTCTTTAAATAAAGTAAATAAAACTTCTCCCAAGAAAAATGAAGAAATATTAAAGAAAATTGAAAAAATTGATACTTATTCAAATTTAGAAGAAAGTAGCAGTTTTAATATAGAAAATGATAAAGCTACTTTAACAGTAAAAAAAGCTAGTACAAGTAAAAAAGAAAAAGTGAATGATATTGAAAGTAAAGAATTAAAGTTGGAGTTTAAAAAAGTTAGTAATAAATGGCTTATAGATAAAGCAGAAGAAACTATTTTTTAAATTGAGATGAATTAGTATGAAAAATGTAAAACTATCAAATGGAGTTGAAATGCCAATTTTAGGTTTTGGTGTATATCAAATACCTGATTTAAAAGAATGTGAAAGAGTTGTTTCAGAAGCTATAGAAGTTGGATATCGTTCAATAGATACTGCACAAATTTATGGAAATGAAGAAGCAGTAGGAAATGCAGTTAAAAAAAGTGGAATAGACAGAAAAGAATTTTTTATCACAACAAAAGTTTGGATATCAAATTCAGGTTATGAAAATGCAAAAGCTTCTATAGAAGAATCGCTTAGAAAATTACAAACAGACTACATAGACTTATTATTAATACACCAACCTTTTGGTGATTACTATGGAACATATAGAGCTATGGAAGAATACTATAAGGCTGGAAAACTTAGAGCAATAGGAGTAAGTAATTTCTATCCTGATAGATTTATCGATCTTGTGCATTTTGTCAAAATAAAACCTATGTTAAATCAAGTTGAAACTCATGTATTCAATCAACAAATAATACCACAAGAAATAATGAAAGAATATGGAACTCAAATAGAATCTTGGAGACCATTCGCAGAAGGTAAAAAGAATATTTTTACTAATGAAACATTGGTAGAAATTGGAAATAAATATAATAAGACTGCTGCACAAGTAGCATTAAGATATTTAATTCAAAGAGATGTAGTTGTTATTCCTAAGACAGTGAAAAAAGAAAGAATGATACAAAATTTTGATGTATTCAATTTTGAATTAAGTGAAGAAGATATGAAAGAAATCTTAAAACTGGATAAAAAAGAAAGTCTTTTCTTATCACATGTTGACCCTGAAACAGTTAAATTTTTAGTTAATACTAAATTATAGAGGAGGTAAAAAATGACAAAGGAAAGATTAACAGCATTTTTCGATGCAGTGTTAGCAATTATTATGACAATTCTTGTACTAGAATTAGAAAAACCCAGTGAAGTCTCATTAAAAGGATTTTTAGCACTTAAAGAAAATTTTTTTGCTTATACTTTATCATTTTTTTTGGTTAGGTATATTGTGGATAAATCATCATAATGAATGGATAGGAGTAAAAATATCGGAAAAAACATTATGGGGAACAATTATGACACTATTTTTTTCTTCGTTTTTTCCATATTCTACAGCAATAGTTTCTAAAAACTTTCATAACACAACTGCTCAATTATTTTATGGCATAATAATAATAGGAGTAACTGTTAGTGTTATAATTACTACAAATACACTGATAGAAGCTAATAAAACAGACAAAAATATTTTAGAAAAACTAAAGAGGATGAATTTATATCTAAAATATGATTTAATTATAAAAATTGTGGCTTTTTTGATTTCAGCTTTCTTTTATCCACCAGCAATTATGATAGCTTTATTATTTCTAACACTAATTTTTGTATTTCTAGCAATTCTTAAAAAAATATAAAAATATAGAAAGAAAAGTTATTGACACTTCCTTAACATACATAGTAGAAGAAAATATTTTTTTAAAGTTACAGATTCATAAAATTGAAACAAGAGGAGTTTTAGAAGTTATGGAAAAAATCAAAGAAGAAGTTCCTGAGAAATTAAGAATAGCAGTTCTTTTATCGTTTATTAGTGGATATATTAATGCCTTTACTTATAATAATGCAGGAGAACTTTTTGCAGGAGCACAAACTGGAAATGTAATTTTTATGGCACTACATTTTGCAAAAGGAAATCTCGAAAAAGCAGTTGAATTTCTGATACCTATTATTTCTTTTATGATAGGACAAATTTTTATCTATTGTTTTAGAAATTTTTTTCAAAGAAGAGGACACAAAGGATATATACATTCTTCTCTTTTGATGCTTTTTATTATGATAATGTTAATTGTACTTTTACCTTTTTTTGATTATCATTTTATTGTAGTTACACTAGCTTTTTTTGCAGCTATCCAATCAGATACTTTTCAAAGATTGAGAGGTTTTTCATATGCTACTATAATGATGACAGGAAATGTTAAAAATGCTCCTCGTTTATTGATTGAGGGACTTGTTCAAAGCGATAGAGAATTATTAGTAAGAGGTTTTTTACTATTTTTAATAATTTTTAGTTTTATGGTAGGAGTGGGAATATCTACATATTTTACTCAATTTGTTAAAAAGAGTGCATTAGTTCCTTTAATTCTTCCACTTTCATATATTAATTATGTGTTATTTAAAGAAGAACACAGTGTAATAGATGTTGTAAAATCTAAAATAAGAAAGATTAAATAAGTTATTATAGATTTTTTAAATAAAAATAAAAAATAGATGACTTGACACTTCCTTTAAAAAAGTTTATAATTTTAGTAAACAATTAAAAGGAGTTGAATTATATGTTAGGAAAAGTAATAACAGAACATGGACAAGTAGTTAATAATCAAGATATAATGGTAGTACACTTACATTTAAAAGAAGGAGAAACAATAGCACCTCATAATCACCCTGGAAGAAGAATATTCTTTACAGTAGTTGAAGGTGAAGTAGAAGTATACTTAAATGAAGAAGAAACTTATCCATTGGTACCTAAAAAAGTTTTAGATTTTGACGGTGAAGCAAGAATATCGGTTAAAGCATTAAAAGAAAGTGATATTTTTGTATATTTAGTTGTAAAAAGATAAAATAAATAAAATTATTGAGACCTCCTAAAATGTTTAAAGAGCCAATTTAAACATCTAGGAGGTCAGTTAATATATGAAGGAACTATTTAAGATTTTTTAATTTTTATACTCCTCTTTCAGCCATAATAATTTTTATTTCATTTTCATTTATTCCTACCATAGCTTCACCTAAATCTTCTGAAACTTTGGCAATAATTTCTGGATTATTATAATTTTTAACAGCTTCAACAATAGCTTTTGCTCTTTTTTTAGGGTCACCAGATTTAAAAATACCACTTCCCACAAATACTCCATCTGCTCCTAATCTTCTCATAAGTGCTGCATCAGCTGGAGTTGCAACTCCACCTGCTGAAAAGTTAGGTACTGGTAGTCTACCATTATCATGAACATATTTTATTAAATCATAAGGAACTTGTAAGTCTTTCGCCATTACATAAAGTTCATCTTCACGTAATGCTCTGACAAGACTAATTTCTTTCATAATTTGTCTCATATGTGAGACTGCTTGAACAACATCTCCTGTTCCAGCTTCTCCCTTTGTTCTAATCATCTTAGCACCTTCAGATATTCTTCTTAAGGCTTCCCCTAAATTTCTAGCTCCACACACAAAAGGAGTAGAAAAATCTCTCTTATTTACATGATGTACAGAATCAGCTGGTGAAAGAACTTCAGATTCATCAATAAAATCAATTCCAATTGCTTGTAATATTTCAGCCTCTACAAAATGTCCTATTCTTACTTTAGCCATCACAGGAATTTTTACTGCTGACATAATTTCTTTTATTAATTTAGGGTCACTCATTCTAGAAACTCCACCTGCTGCTCTAATATCAGCTGGTATTCTTTCTAGTGCCATAACAGCAACAGCTCCTGCTTCTTCAGCAATAATTGCTTGTTCCTTAGATGTAACATCCATAATAACTCCACCATTAAATCTTGTATCCATTTTGTACCTCCTCATGTAATATAATTCTTATTTGACTTTTCTATAGTATAGTCATATACTGACGTTATATAAAGTACCAGAATAAAACTTTTTTATGGAGTCAGATCATGATTATTTTAAATTTAGATAGTAAATCAAAAATTCCACTATATATACAAATATATAATGAAATAAAAAAACTAATTCAAACTAAAATTTTAAATGCAAATGAAAAATTACCATCTAAAAAGGATTTTATCGACTACTATAATATTAGTCAAAATACTATTCAAAATGCTCTCTATCTTCTATTGGAGGAAGGATACATTTTTTCTATAGAAAGAAAAGGATATTTTGTTTCTGATATAGAAAATTTAATTATACAAAATATTAAAATTGAAAGTAAAACAAAATTTAGGGAAATAAAAAAAATTCATTATGATTTTTCCTATTCAGGAGTGGATAAGAAAAGTTTAGCAAGAACAATTTTTAAAAGAATCACTAAAGATGTTTATGATGAAGAAAATGACGATTTACTTTTTCAAGGAGATATACAAGGCGATTTGTTACTAAGAAAAAGTATTTGTGAATATTTATCACAATCAAGAGGCTTTAAGGTAGATGCTGAACAAGTTGTTATTAGTTCAGGTACAGAATATCTATTTTATATAATTTTTAAACTTTTTAATAATGAAATTTATGGTTTGGAAAATCCTTGTCATAAGATGTTTAAAGAATTATTTTTAACAAATAATGTTAGTTTTAAAGCTATCTCCTTAGATGAAGCTGGAATTGTAGTTGAAGATTTAAAAAAGTACAATGTCAATATAGCCTATGTTACACCTTCACATCAATTTCCAACTGGAACGATTATGGGGATTAGTAGAAGAACAGAACTTTTAAATTGGGCAAATGAAAACTCTAATCGATATATAGTTGAAGATGACTATGATAGTGAATTTAAATACACAGGTCGTCCAATTCCAGCATTAAAAGCAACTGATATTAATGATAGGGTAATTTACTTAGGTAGTTTCTCAAAATCAATTAGTCCAGCAATTCGTGTTAGCTACCTAGTTTTACCAAAAGTACTCTTAAATATATATCAAAAGAAACTTCCATATTTTATCTGTCCTGTACCAACTTTAAATCAAAAAATTCTTTATAGATTCATTAGAGATGGTTATTTTATTAAACATATCAATAAAATGAGGACACTTTATAAAAAAAAGAGAGAATTTCTTGTAAATATCATAAAGACATATTCTTCTAAAATGTTCACTAAAGAAATATATATTCAAGGAGCAGATGCAGGTCTACATTTGGTGATTAAGTTAAATAAAAAAATTAATGAAAAAGAGTTTTTGAAAGAATGTTTAGAAAATTCTATAAAGCTATATAGTTTAGAAGAATATTATTTAGAAGAAATATATAATGAAAATTCATATTTTCTTTTGGGATATGCTAATTTAACCAATAAGGAAATAGAAGATGGAATATTACTACTGTTACAAATCTTAAAAAAATATTATATATAACAATAATAGATAATGTATTCTCTATAACTATCATTTATAAAATTTTTTTTGAAAATTAAAAGATAAAATTAAATTAGGAAATATTTTAGTGTTATTTTATACAAAAATTATTTCCTTTTTTTCTGTTCAAAAATTTAATAAAAAAAATAAAAATAATAGATACTTTTCTTTTATGTTTATGATATAATATAATGTCAGTTTAAAATTATGGAGATAAAAATGGAAAAGGCAATTTTTTTAGATAGAGATGGAACTATAAATGTTGAAAAAGACTATATTTATAAAAGTGAAGATCTAGTTTTTGAAGAAGGTACAATAGAAGCTTTAAAAACATTTAAAAATTTAGGATATATTTTAATAGTTATAAGTAATCAATCAGGTATAGCTAGAGGCTACTTCACAGAAGAAGATTTAAATATTTTTAACAATAATATGAATGAAATATTAAAGAAAAATGGAGTAGAAATCGCAGAATTTTACTGCTGTCCTCATCACCCAGATGGTATAGGGGAGTATAAAAAAGTTTGTGAATGCAGAAAACCTAACAATAAAATGATAGAAGATGCAATAAAAAAATATAATATAGCTAGAGAAAAATCATATATGATAGGAGATAAAACCTCAGATATAGGGGCTGGGCTTAAATCAAATTTAAAAACAGTTCTTGTAAAGACAGGTTATGGTTTGAAAGATATGGAAAAGATAGATAAAAATGAAACTTTAGTTTGTGAAAATTTAAAAGATTTCTCTGAAATATTAAAAAGAGAAAAATTAAATGAATTGTTATTTGAAGAATTTTCAAAAAAAGTTCAAATAAAGAATGTTGTAATGGATAGTAGAAAAGTTACAGAAGGCTCATTATTCTTTGCAATAAATAATGGAAATTCTTATGTAAAAGATATTTTAGATAAGGGAGTTAGTCTTGTAATAGCTGATAATACAGATGTAAAAGATGAAAGAATAGTAAAAGTTTCAAATACTATTGCTACTATGCAAGATTTAGCAACAAAATATAGAAAAAAATTAGATATACAAGTTATTGGAATAACAGGAAGCAATGGAAAGACTACAACAAAAGATATAGTTTATTCTTTACTTTCTGCAAAAGCTAAAACTTTAAAAACAGAGGGAAATTACAATAACCATATTGGTTTACCTTATACTTTGTTAAATGTAACAGATGAAGAGAAGTTTGTTGTTTTAGAAATGGGTATGAGTTCTCTTGGAGAGATTAGAAGATTGGGAGAAATTTCAAGTCCTGACTATGCAATAATAACTAATATAGGAGATTCTCATATTGAATTTTTAAAGACAAGAGATAATGTTTTTAAAGCTAAAACAGAACTATTAGAATTTGTTAATAAAGAAAATACTTTTGTCTGTGGAGATGATGGATATTTAGCAAAATTAGATGTTAATAGAATAGGATTCAATGATAACAATACTCACAAAATAGAAAGTTATGAATTTTCAGATAAGGGTAGTAAATTTGTTTTAGATGGAAAAGAATATAAAATTTCCTTGTTAGGAAAACATAATATTTCAAATACAGCTATTGCAATAGAACTAGCAAAGAAAATAGGTTTAACTGATGAAGAAATACAAAGTGGTTTAAAAGAAATAAAAATCAGTAATATGAGATTTCAAGAAATAAAAATAGGTGAAGATATCTATATCAATGATGCCTATAATGCAAGTCCAACTTCTATGAAAGCTGCAATTGATACATTAAATGAAATTTATAATGATAAGTATAAAATAGCTATTTTAGGAGATATGTTGGAATTAGGAGAAAATGAAGTAGATTATCATATAGATGTATTAAATTATCTACTTGATAAAAAAATAAAATTGATATATCTATATGGTGAAAGAATGAAAAAAGCTTATGATATATTTATGAAATCAAAATCAGAAGAATATAGATTTTGGTACTATCCAACAAAAGAAGGAATAGTGGAAAGTTTAAAAAATATTAGAATGGAAAAAGTGATTTTACTCAAAGCATCAAGGGGGACTGCTTTGGAGGATATAATAAAACAGTAAAGTAATAAGGGGAAGGGTTAATAATGTTGTATTTTTTAGCAGATCATTTTACAAAACTTGAATTTTTAAAGTCAATTTATTTAAGAGCTTTTTTAGGCTTTGTAATTTCTTTCTGTATAGTTTTATTTGCAGGAAGACCGTTTATTAAATACTTAAAAGTAAAAAAATTTGGTGAAGAGATAAGAGATGATGGACCAAGTTCACATTTTTCTAAAAAAGGGACTCCAACAATGGGAGGAGTTTTAATTATAGCTGCTGTACTTTTAACAAGTTTATTTATTAATGACTTAACAAATACTTTAATATTACTTGTTTTACTTTCTACAATTATGTTTGCAGTGATAGGTTTTATAGATGATTATAGAAAATTCACTGTAAGTAAGAAAGGCTTAGCAGGGAAAAAGAAATTATTATTCCAAGGTATAATAGGTTTAATTATATGGGCTTATATATATTTTGTTGGTTTAACAGGTAGACCAATGGTTGATTTATCAATAATTAACCCAATAAGTGCATATCCTTATTATATTGGAGCTATTGGGATGTTCATTTTAATTCAAATAGTACTTATGGGAACATCAAATGCAGTAAACATAACAGATGGACTTGATGGACTTGCAATAATGCCTATGATTATCTGTTCAACGATTTTAGGAGTAATTGCATATTTTACTGGACATACAGAGTTAAGTTCTCACTTACATTTATTTTATACTGTTGGTTCAGGGGAATTGTCAGTTTTCTTATCAGCAGTGACAGGAGCAGGCTTAGGCTTTCTTTGGTATAACTGTTATCCAGCACAGATATTTATGGGAGATACAGGTTCTTTAACTCTTGGGGGTATTTTAGGAGTAATTGCAATTATTTTAAAGCAAGAATTAATGTTACCAATAATGGGCTTTATATTTGTTCTTGAAGCCCTATCAGTTATATTACAAGTAGGCTCATTTAAGCTAAGAGGAAAGAGAATCTTTAAAATGGCACCTATTCATCATCATTTTGAATTAATGGGAATACCTGAATCAAAAGTAACTATGAGATTTTGGATAGGAACACTTATATTTGGTATAATAGCTTTAGGTACAATAAAAATGAGAGGTATATTATAATGAAAAAAGTAATGATTTATGGATTGGGAGTAAGTGGAACAGGAGCAAAAGAATTACTTGAAAAAGAAGGTTATGAACTTATTATAGTTGATGATAAAAAAGCTATGACATCAGAGGAAGCATTAAATCATTTAGATGGTCTAGAATTTTTTATAAAAAGTCCAGGAATACCATACAATGACTTTGTAAAAGAAGTTCAAAAAAAAGGAATTAAAGTTTTAGATGAAATAGAAATTGCTTATAACTATATGATAGAAAAAGGCTTAAAAACAAAAATTATTGCAATAACAGGAACTAATGGAAAGAGCACAACAACAGCAAAAATATCTGATATGCTAAATCACGCTGGGTATAAAGCAGCTTATGCTGGAAATATTGGAAGATCTCTTTCAGAAGTTTTATTAAAAGAAAAAGATTTAGACTTTATTTCATTGGAGCTTAGTTCATTTCAATTAGAAAATGTTGAAAATTTTAAACCTTATATTTCAATGATAATAAATATGGGACCAGACCATATAGAAAGATATAAAAGTTTTGATGAATATTATGACACAAAATTTAATATCACAAAAAATCAAACAGAAGATTTATATTTTATAGAAAATATAGATGATGTAGAAATTGAAAAAAGAGCAAAACAAATAAAAGCAAAAAGAATTTCTGTATCAAAATTTAAAAAGGCAGATATTTTTGTTAAAAATGACAAAATATGTCATGGTGAAAATACTATAATTGATGTAGACAAATTAAGTCTAAAAGGTATACATAATTTAGAAAATACTTTATTCATAGTTGCAACAGCAGAAATTTTAAAAATAGATAAAGAAAAATTAAAAGAATTTTTAATGATTGCAACTCCACTTGAACATAGAACAGAGTTATTCTTTAACTATGGTAAATTAAAATTTATAAATGATTCTAAGGCAACAAATGTAGATTCTACAAAATTTGCAATACAAGCAAATAAAAATAGCATTTTAATCTGTGGTGGTTATGATAAAGGTGTAGATTTAGCACCATTAGCAGAAATGATAAAGGAAAATATAAAGGAAGTTTATTTAATTGGAGTAATAGCTGATAAAATTGAAAGTGAACTTAAAAAGATAGGATATGAAGATAGTAGAATTCATAAATTAGTGAATATAGAAAATTCACTTCAAGATATGAAGAAGAGATTTACTAAAGACTCTGATGAAGTTATTTTACTTTCACCAGCAACTTCAAGTTATGACCAATTTAATTCTTTTGAGCATAGAGGGAAAGTTTTTAAAGAATTAGTTTTGAAAATTTTTGGGTAGGTGCAAAAAATGAAAAAAGTGATGCTTACAACAGGTGGAACAGGTGGACATATATATCCTGCACTAGCTGTTGCAGATAGATTAAAAATTAAAGGAATAGATGCAGTATTTGTTGGAAGTACAGAACGTATGGAAAAAGATTTAGTCCCAGAAAGTGGACATAAATTTATAGGACTAGATATTTCAGTTCCAAGAGGTTTTAAAAATATAAGAAAATATTTAAAAGCAATAAGAGCAGCTTTTAAAGTTATCAAAGAAGAAAAACCTGATGCCATAATAGGTTTTGGTAACTATATATCTCTACCTATTATTATTGCAGGAATATTACTTAGAAAAAAAATATATTTGCAAGAACAAAATGTAAATATTGGTTCAGCAAATAAAATGTTTTATAAGATCGCAAAAATGACTTTCTTGGCTTTTGATAAAACTTATGATGACATACCTATAAAATCACAAAGTAGATTTAAGGTAACAGGAAATCCACTAAGAAAAGAAATAGATGGTTTAAAATATGCTACTGAAAGAGAAAAATTAGGGATAAAACCTGGTGAAAAAGTGTTGTTAATTACTGGTGGAAGCTTAGGTGCACAAGAAATTAATAATATAGTTATGAAATATTGGGAAAAATTTTGTGCTGATAAAAATCTTAGAATATTTTGGGCAACAGGTAATAATTTTGAACAATTAAAGAAAGTTAAGAAAACTAAAAAAGAAAATGATAGAATAGAGCCTTATTTTAATGATATGTTAAATGTGATGGCTGCTGCTGATTTAATAGTATGCAGAGCAGGAGCATTAACTATATCTGAAATTATAGAATTGGAAAAACCTGCAATTATAATTCCTTATGGTTCTGTTAAAGTTGGACAATATGAAAATGCAAAAGTTTTAACAGATTACAATGCAGCTTATGTTTTTACAAGAGATGAACTAGATGATTCTATGAAAAAAGTGTTTGAAATTATTAGAAATGATGAGAAATTAAAAAAGATGAGAATTAGGTTAAAACCATTGAAAAAACCTAATGCAACTGAGGAAATTATAGCAAGTCTTGATATTTGGAGGAATTGAGTCAATGGAAAAAATTTACTTTATTGGTATAAATGGCATAGGAATGAGTGGACTTGCCAAAATAATGAAATGCAAAGGTTATGAGGTAAAAGGAGCTGACATTTGTACAAACTATGTAACAGAAGAACTTTTATCAATGGGAATAACAGTTTACAATGAACATAATGAAGAAAATGTAAAGGGAGCTGACTATGTTATAGCCTCAACAGCTATAAAAGAAACTAATCCTGAACTTTCTTATGCAAAAAATAATGGAATAACATTATTAAAAAGAGGAGAGTTATTAGCTAAACTTTTAAATAGAGAAACTGGAATAGCAGTAGCAGGAACTCATGGCAAGACAACAACATCATCTATGCTTTCAGCAGTTATGTTATCAAAAGATCCAACAATAGTTGTTGGTGGGATATTACCAGAAATAAAATCTAATGCTAAACCTGGTCAAAGTGAATATTTTATAGCAGAAGCAGATGAAAGTGATAATTCATTTTTATTTATGAACCCTAAATATGCAGTTATTACTAATATAGATGCAGATCATTTAGATGTTCATGGAAATCTTGATAACATAAAAAAATCTTTTATAGAATTCATCTGCCATACACAAAAGGAAGCTATAATATGTATGGATTGCGAGAACTTGAAAGAAGCTGTGACAAGATTACCAGAAGGAAAATCAGTTACAACTTATTCAATAAAAGATGAAAATGCAAGTATTTTTGCCAAAAATATAAGAATAGAAGACAGAAAAACAATCTTTGATTTCTGTGTAAATAAAGAATTGATAGGAGAATTTTCTTTAAATATTCCAGGAGAACATAATATATCAAATTCTTTACCTGTAATTTATTTAGCTTTAAAATTTGGAGTTAGTAAAGAAGAAATTCAAGAAGCTTTAAGTAAATTTAAAGGTTCAAAAAGAAGATATGATGTATTATTTGATAAAGAATTAGAAAATGGCTATGGTAATAAAACTAAAAGGGTTAGAATAGTTGATGACTATGCTCATCACCCAACTGAAATAAAGGCAACTTTAAAAGCTATAAAAAGTATTGATACCTCAAGGTTAGTAGCAATATTTCAACCTCATAGATATAGCAGAGTACACTTTTTATTAGATGAATTTAAAGATGCTTTTGAAAATGTAGATAAAGTAATACTTTTACCTATCTATGCAGCAGGTGAAAAAAATGAATTTAATATTTCAAGTGAAATATTAAAAGAACATATAAATCATAATAATATTGAAGTTATGACTGAATGGAAAGATATAAAAAGATATGTATCTAGGGTAAAGAAAGATTCAACATATATTTTTATGGGAGCAGGAGATATATCAACTTTAGCACATGAAATAGCAGAAGAATTGGAAGGAATGTCTGAATGAAAGTTTTTGAAAATCAAGAGATGAAAAATTATTCAAATATGAGAGTTGGTGGAAAAGCCAAAAAATTAATTATACTTGAAAATAAAGAAGATATAATTGAAGTATTTAATGATAAAGAAAACACTAATATATTCTTTTTAGGAAATGGAACAAATGTTTTATTTACTGATGATTATATGGATAAGACTTTTGTTTGTACAAAAAAGCTAAATAAAATAGAAAATTTGGGAAATAATTTAGTTAAGGTTGAAACAGGAGCAAACTTAAAAGACTTAACTGATTTTATGAGAGATAAGAATTATAGTGGAATTGAAAGTTTATTTGGCATACCAGGTTCTATTGGTGGGCTTGTATACATGAATGGTGGAGCTTTTGGAACAGAAATATTTGATAAAATAGTTTCTGTTGAAGTTTTTGATGAAAACCATCAAATAAGAGAAATAAAAAAAGAAGATTTAAAAGTAGCATATAGAAAAACTGAGATTCAAGATAAAAATTGGTTAGTTTTAAGTGCAACTTTTAAGTTTGATAATGGTTTTGATGCTGCAAGAGTAAAAGAAATAAAAGAGTTAAGAGAAAGCAAACATCCTTTAGATAAACCAAGCTTAGGAAGTACATTTAAAAATCCAGAAGGAGATTTTGCAGCAAGATTGATTTCAGAGTGTGGGTTAAAAGGAACAATAATTGGAAATGCTCAAATAGCAGAAAAACACCCAAATTTTGTATTAAATTTAGGTAATGCTACATTTAAAGATATTACTGATATTTTAACATTGGTGAAAAAATCTGTTTTTGAAAAATTTGGAATAAAATTAGAAGAAGAAATAATAATTGTTAGATAAGAGGCGAAAAAATAAATGAAAATAGCAGTTTTTATGGGGGGAACTTCCTCAGAAAAAGAAATTTCTTTAAAAAGTGGGGAAGCAGTATTAGAAAGTTTAAAAAAACAAGGCTATGATACTTATGGAGTTATTTTAGATGAAAAAAATCAAGTATCAGCTTTTGTTGATAATGATTATGATTTAGCATATTTAGTTTTACATGGTGGAAATGGTGAGAATGGTAAGATACAAGCAGTATTAGATATTTTAGGTAAAAAATATACTGGTTCAGGTGTTCTTGCAAGTGCAATAACTATGGATAAGGATAAAACTAAACAGATTGCACAGAGTGTAGGGATAAAAGTACCAAAAGCATATAGAACAGTTGAGGAAATTGAAAGATTTCCAGTTATAATAAAGCCAGTTGATGAAGGTTCTAGTAAAGGGGTATTCTTATGTAATAATAGAGAAGAGGCAGAAGAAGCTGTAAAGAAATTAGCAAGACCTATAATTGAAGATTATATTGTAGGAGAAGAATTAACTGTTGGTGTTTTAAATGGAAAGGCTTTGGGAGTATTGAAAATAATTCCACAGGCAGATGTACTATATGATTATGATTCTAAATATGCAGATGGGGGTTCAATTCATGAATTTCCTGCTAAAATAGAAGATAAATCATATAAAGAAGCTATGAAAATAGCTGAAAAAGTTCATAGTGAATTTGGAATGAAAGGAATTTCAAGAAGTGATTTTATACTAAGTGAAGAAGAATTATATTTCTTAGAAGTAAATTCTTCACCAGGAATGACAAAAACAAGTTTAATTCCTGATTTAGCAACTCTTAAAGGTTATACTTTTGATGATGTTGTAAGAATAACAGTTGAAACATTTTTGAAATAATTAGGAGAAGTAATGGGAATAAGGTTGTTGTTTTTAAGTGGAATAATTTATTTAATCTACATGTTACCACAAAATTTTTTTAGGTTAGATTACTTCAACATAGATAAAGTAAACATTACAGATAATTCAAAAATGTTACAGAACGAATTGACAAAACTTGCTGAAAAGTTATATAATAAAAAGAATATTTATATAGATAGCAATGAAATAAAAGAATTTATAGAAAAAGATATAAGGGTAGAAAGTGCAAAAGTAGAAAAGAATTCTTTAGGAGAAATAACTATTGATGTTAAAGAGAAAGATTTAGTTTATTATGCAGTTATTGGAAAGAATATATATTTGACAGATAAAGATGGAAAAATATTTGCATATCTAAATGAAAAAGAAGTAGAGGGTGTACCCTTTATTATTGCTAATAGTGAGGAAGAAATAAAAGAAATATCAGAATTTTTAAATGAAATTTCAGATTTAGCAATTTTTAAAAAAATATCTCAGGTATATAAAGTAAAAGATAAAGAATTTGTTATTATTTTAACAGATGGTGTGAAAATAAAAACTAACAGAATAAAAGATAGTAATGATGAAATAAATAAAGAGAAAGAAAATAAAAGATACATAATAGCGGAACAACTTTACTTCAATATGTCAAAAGAAAGAAAGATTGATTATATAGATTTAAGATTTAATGATTACATAATAAAATATTTAGGTGATAGCAAATGAAAGATGATATAATAAGAAAAGTAGCTCTTGACATTGGAAATAATAAGATAAAATTACTAGTTGGAGAGATGAGTTCAGATTTTCAAAGAATAGCTGTTACAAATTATGTTAAAACTAAGAGTAATGGAATAAGCAAATCTTTAATAGAAAATCCAGAAGCATTAGCAATAGCTCTTAAAGAAGCCATAAGTAAAGCAGAAAGTGTTGAGTCACCAATTACAAGACTTTCACTTGCATTAGGAGGCTCTGGGATTCATTCAGCTACTGTAAATGTGAAAATTTCATTTCCTACTGAAAAAGAGATTGAAAAATCAGATATGAATAACCTACTGCGGCAAGCAAAAAGACAAATTTTTGGTGGTAGAGAAGGTCAATATAGAATTCTATATAAAGAAATATATAACAAAAAAATTGATATTTCCTCTGGAATAGTCAAAGAACCAATAGGTATGGTTGGAAAAGAATTACAAGCCGACATACACTTGGTATATATTGACGATAATTATGTACAAAAATTTATACAAGTTGTAAATAAAATTGGAATAGACATAGATAGAATATATTTAAATTCTTATGCCTCAGCAAAAGGAACACTTGATGATGAGACTAAAAAAATGGGAGTAGCCCATGTAGATATTGGTTATGGTTCAACAAGTATAATAATTCTAAAATCTGGAAAAGTACTTTATGCTAAAACTAAACCAGTAGGAGAGATGCACTATATTTCGGATTTATCAATAATACTTAAGATTCCAAAAGAAGGTGCAGAAGAAATATTAAATAAATTAAAAAATAAGCAAATAGAAGCTGATAACACAATAAGATATGGAGCTAAAAAAGTGACATTAAGAGAAATAAAAGATATAATTTTAGCTAGAACAGGTGACATTATAGACTTTATTACTACAACTATTGATGAATCAGGTTTTAATGGACATTTAACAAAAGGAATAGTTTTATCTGGTGGAGCAGTTGAAATAGATGGAGTTTCTGAACAAATTGCAACTAGATCAGGTTATTTAACAAGAAAGATGCTACCAATTCCTTTAAAAGGTCTAAAAGATGCTTTTTATAGTGATGCTGTTGCTATTGGAATATTCTTAGAGGATATGGAAAGAGAGTATAAAGCATATCTTGAAGAAAGTAGACAACCATCACCAACAAAAGAAAAAAGAGAAAAAGTAAAAGAAGAAATAACTTTAAATAATAAAACTAATGATGACAAAATGGATAGAAAAGAAGAAATTGACAGTTTCTTAGAGGAAGTTGAGGAAACAGAACCTGAAAAAGAACCAGGAAAAATAAGAAGTTTTTTTAGATGGTTTGGAGAGCTTTTTTAGGCCTAAGATAAGGAGGATATTTATGACAGATGCAATTAAAGATCTTGTTAAAATAAAAGTAATAGGTGTTGGTGGTGGTGGTGGAAATGCCATTAATGATATGCTTTATTCAGGAGTAACTGGAGTAGAATATATAGCAGCAAATACTGATAAACAAGATTTAGAAAAATCACTAGCTGATGTAAAATTACAAATTGGTGAAAAATTAACAAAAGGACAAGGAGCTGGAGCTTCACCAGAAACTGGGAGACTAGCAGCAGAAGAAGATATTGAAAAGATTCAAGAACTTTTAAAAGGGACAGATATGTTATTCATTACAGCTGGAATGGGTGGAGGAACTGGAACAGGTGCTGCACCAGTAATAGCAAAAGTAGCAAAAGAACTTGATGTATTGACAGTTGCAGTTGTAACTAAACCATTTAACTTTGAAGGTGAAAGAAGAAAAAATAATGCTGAGGCAGGAATTGAACTTTTAAGACAAAATGTAGATAGTTTAGTTATTATACCTAATGATAAGTTATTTGATTTACCAGATAAATCAATAACTTTACAAAATGCTTTTAAAGAAGCTAACAATATTTTAAGAATTGGTATCAAGGCAGTAGTTGATCTTGTTTTAGGACAAGGATTTATAAATCTTGACTTTGCTGATATTAAGTCTGTATTAAAAGATTCAGATATAGCTGTGTTAGGATTTGGAGATGGAGAAGGAGAAAATAGAGCTATGAAAGCTGCTGAAAAAGCACTACAATCTCCATTGCTTGAAAAATCAATTCAAGGAGCAGATAAAATCCTTATCAACTTAATGACATCACAAGATGTTGGACTAAGTGAATCTCAAACAGTTACTGATGTAATTAGACAAGCAGCAGGAAAGAAAATAGAAGATGTAATGTTTGGAGTTACAATAGTACCTGAATTTACAGATAGAATTGAAATTACAATCATAGCAAATAATTTTAAAGATAGTGTTGATACAAATACAGATTCTCCTATAAGAATAGATAGCTCAAAACCAGCTGAACCTCTAAGAGAAACTGAAAAGAAGAAAGAACCAGAAGAAGAAATTGATATTCCACCTTGGATGAGAAATAATA
>ERZ772948.60-NODE-60-length-60376-cov-5.418063_pt1 | contig 60376 bp, 65 predicted proteins | sample MGYA00511945_ERZ772948 | MGnify/ENA primary metagenome ERZ772948 (study PRJEB29015, sample SAMEA2737927) | human oral metagenome | biome: human oral; feature: human-associated habitat; material: dental | place: China | collected 2141 ... | reverse complement strand
ACAAAGAGAGAAAGATGGCGCTACTGATAGATGCTGAAAACATTTCAGCCCAGTACGCCGACTATATTATTGATGAAATTACAAACTACGGTGAGTGCTCATACAAGAGAATTTATGGAAGCTGGGACAAGATTGTCCAAACAAAATGGGAGGGTCAAATAAACAAAAACTCCCTAAAGCCGATGATGCAGTTTAACAACACGAGAGGAAAGAACGCCTCGGATTCTGCTTTGATAATCGATGCGATGGATATCCTCTATCGCGGAAATGTCGATGGCTTTTGCATAGTTTCTTCGGACAGTGACTTTACTTCACTGGCTAGAAGGCTTGCTGAATCTGGACTTCTTGTAATCGGCATGGGTGAGTCCGACAAGGCAACTGAGGCTCTAGAAAACGCCTTTGATAAGTTCGTCTACATAGATGTTCTAGCAAAGGAAGCCGAGGCCGAAAAGAAGAAGGAAGCTGACGCTGAGGCTGCAGCTGGCATAAAACCAAGGCAGGAAAGAAAGTCTGACCAAACAGGAAACATTCCAAGCAAGAAGCTAATAAGCAGCAAGATTAAGCAGATTATCATGGCAAACGAGGATCTAGGAAAGCCAACAGACCTTGGGCAGATCGGAAATGAGCTGAGCAGACTTTATAGAAACTTTGACGTAAGATACTACGACAAAAAAGGTGGCGGAAAGTACAAATTCCTCAGAGAGTTCGTTGCAGACCTTCGCGGCCTAGAAATCGAAAGAATAGACAAGAGAGTATTTGTAAGCATAAAGAAATAGCTTTGATTAATAAGGAACAGGTGATATAATTAGCGCAAGAGAAAAATATTGCACAATACTGAAAACAATTTTGAAGTTAAGTAGTTTTGGAGGTAAAGTTAAATGATTATTCTACTTGCAATAATTTTATTCTCAATTGCGTTGTTGCTTGATCTAGCTAAAAAATCATAAAGAAAAAAGCCCTGAACATTGAATTTCAGGGCTTTTCTTAATTGGTATCGCCTAGGGGAGTCGAACCCCTGATTCAGCCGTGAGAGGGCTGAAAAGGTTGAGTGATTGCAATGCTTACATCGATTTTGGCACGGCTGATGGCACAGGTGTGTTCATTTTAGTTGCTGTATCTGCAATGGTTTCTTCATCAATGTGGGTGTAAATATTTGCTGTCATCGTAATTGATGCATGCCCCATTAAATATTGAGCAACTCTTATGTCTACACCTGCCTTTTGTAAGTCGGTACAGAATGTATGACGCAGGCAATAAGGCACAAGATCCTCGGCAATAGGATAAGGTGGAACAAGTTGATTTCTATGCATCTTACAACCAGCTGCCAAATTCAATTCTCTTTTAAATGCATTCCATAAATGCTGCCTTCCGCTTTCATCTAATTTTTTACCTACTGTATTTGTACAGATTGTTGTAAAAGGATTTAAATTAGATGGAATCCTATCGTAGAGATAATCAGGAATAGGCACAAGCCTTTCCTTATTACCTGTTTTAGTTGCGATAATTTTTACTAGCTTTTTATCTCTATCAATATCCATTCCACGAATAGCAGCTGCTTCAGATGGGCGACACCCGCAGAAAAGCATAAAAAGATAAAATAAAAATCTTGGGTTGGTGTCAGCAACTTCAAGAATGTATTTTCTTTCAAAATCTGTTATAGCTCTTCTTTTGCTCCTGGTTCCTGAAGGCTTTACCAACCCCGTGCATGGATTATCAATTATAAGTTTGTTGTCCACGGCACTACGGAAAATGGCACACATGCCTTGATAAACTTTATTAATTGAATCAGCAGAGTAACCTTCGAGTGAATTTAAAACTTTTTGGCAGTGAAGAGGTTTGACTGCTTTGAGTGGCAAATCTCCGATTGTACTCAAAACATGTTTTTTCATTTTGCAATCATAATTTTTTTGAGTTATATCTTTGCATCCAACTCTATAAGTTTTTACATATTCGTTGTACCAATCTTTTACATGCATACTACCACATAGCATGACACGTCCTTCTTCGAGATCACGTATCTTATTAGCCATTTTGATAATTGCATCAGTCTCTGATTTTCCTCTAACAAAATATCGCTTACCTTCAAATGTAAAAGACTTTCTATATTTATCACTCATACTAATCCCTCTCAAATTAAAAAGCTTTTGCAAACAACATTTTTATCAGTTGTTTTTACGATTTTTTAAAATTGCAACCAAAGCGAGCACTGCACAAATTAAGCACCAAATAGACCAAATAATTAAATCACTATAGCTTCCTGCATTTGTTAGTCCCATCACGGCAGCTAAACCGAAGATCACAATAAGTGCAATATTGCCGCCTTTACCAACCTTATTTCTAACCGCAATAGAAACGATTCCGCCAGCGAGCATCAATATTGCAACTAAAAGTCCCGCAGAACCGCTCACTTCGTTGTTATCAGCCAAAGCATTACTAAGTCCTGCCATACCAGACTGAAAAGCAACAAAGACACTTAGGATAATTGACAAAATACCTGATACTAATTTCCATGTTTTCATTTTATTTACTTCCTTTCTTAATAAAAACATATACACTAAAGTTTATTGCATAAAGCAATCTGATTTGATTGCCAAACGAATAACAAAATTTATGTACTTATTTCATGTTGTGGAATACGCCAACGCATTCACCCAAGATTGTCACCTCTGAAGCGTCAACAATCATTGGCTCAAATTCTGAGTTACATGGACTCAACAAAATTGTATCTCCTTGCCAAAATACTTTCTTTAGAGTAGCCTCACATTCAGAGTTTAGTAGCACAGCGTATACTGAGTTATTTTTGTAATCATAAGTCTTTTTTATAAAAGCGATGTCGTTATTAGAGATGCAAGCATCAATCATACTATCACCACGTACACGTACGCAGAAATCTGCTTTTACGGATTGATCTACGAAAAAATATCCATCGAAATTCTCTTCGCAGAAAATACCATTTCCAGCACAGATGTCGCCCAACATCGGAGTAGGGCGAGACGCAGGAAATGAAATGTTGGTTATATTTGTCAAATCATCTTCATTTTGATTTAATCTAACTAATTGACTACCATCGGTCATTCGAATTAAATCATCTGCCGACATAGACATTACTTTAGCAGCCTTTTTAAATGTATCAATAGAGGGTAGTAGCTGCTTAGAACTTTTAGGATTTTTATTTTTCTCTAACATCGAGATATAACCCTTACTTAAACCAGCTTTTGCAGCGAAGGTTTCCATTGTCATGTTGTTTTCTTCTCGAAACTGCTTTATTATTTCACCTAAAAACATAAAATCACCTCTTGTTTAATATAATAACCTTTTTGCGAAAAACAAGCAAGGAAAAAGTTTAATAAAATAAACAAAAACTATTGACAATAAAAGTTTAATATATTAAACTCAAGAAAACGGAGGGAATAAAAATGAAAAACACTATTAAAAAAGAAAGAGAAAATCTTGGAATGACACAAGCAGAACTTGCTAAAAAGTCAGGAGTTGCACGAACAATTGTATCTGGGTTAGAGAGTGGCAGAATTAAAGTTACTACTACTGATACGATTGAAAAAATAGCATGTGCTCTCAACAAAAAAACTACAGATGTATTTTTTTAATTTAAAAGTTTAATATATTAAACGAAAAACAAGAAAGGAGAAAGAAAATGAAAGATTGGGAAACACCACATTACACCGAAATGCCCAGTGGACTAATCATTGAAGAAGACCAAATAAAAAAAGCTGAGCATGCTATTAGCTTAGCTTTGAAAATGGTTTTAGAAGATGAAGCCCAAACATATGAAGTAATTCAATATGTCTTAGATAAATATATCGAAAGGCTAAAATCAAAGAAAGTCAGCCTATTGTGATTACGTAACAATAACGGAAAGGAACATAAAATGAAAGATTGGCTCGCATCATATTTCATAGGTTTCGTCCTAACATTCTTGATTATAACTCTAATAGAACTAAAGGGATAATATGAATTTCACAACAAGACTAGAAATCACACCTAAAAGAAAGCCCAACACACGATTAGTCCAGACTTCGGATCGGGCGAGAATATAATTAATAGCCTCATTGCGATAGTAGATGCAATAAGGTCCATTGTCAGCATATCGAATATCAATACAATTGTTAGCCTCTAAAGCAGACAATACATCTGGATCAAAGCTAGATATTATTTCATCACTAGCGATTACGCCAGAAGCCTTGATAGTTTTAAGTGCAGAACGCATTTTGAAACGCATAAACATAATTTAATTACCTCCATCTAATAGGATTATATCACAAAGGAGAGAACATGACACTTGAATCACGGACCAAAAGAGCCGAGGAACAATTGCATAAGGTAGTAGGTGATTGGTGTGATTATGTAACAACCAGCGAGGTAGCAAAAGTGTTCGGATACCAATCAGCCACCTCAGCAAGAAAGTACACATACGGATGTAGAAAGTACGGGCGGAAATATTATATTCCTGAAGTAGCTGCGAAAATGGCAGCAGAAGGAATTTACGAAGTATAGGAGGAAAACATGAACGGATATTTTATCGATGATAAACCTAAAGGAATATTAAAGATTGATGTAAAGAACATAGAAGAATTCAACCAGCTAATTATGAAAGCAAAAAAAGAAGCCGATCAATTGCAGAAAACAATTAACCAGCTTGCATGTTTTCATCTTGAGATAACCCTGGATACGTCAGGAAATCATTTAGATATAAGCGAAGAAGCATCATCAATGCTTAATTCACAAGAGATATAGTAAGCGATTGCCTCTATATAAGATTTTAAATGAACAGTATCATAATCATCATGTTTTTTAAAATAGTGAACTTGATCGTTGCCCAACCATGAAGATGCTTTTGAAAGAGTAACTAATTTAGGATTATCGATATAGGTGTTGATACAACTAGATAAACTCATTTTGGATATTTCGTCCTCTTTTTCAGGGTTGCGTAAAATTGCATAGTCTTTGATTAAGAACTCTAATGCTTTTCGAAATCCCATTCCGGCAATATCGTTTAGACTATCGTTTTCAGCCTTCAATGATTGATTATAAATCCTAATAAAGTTAGGGAATTTTGCAGCTATAGAATCTGCAAACTGATTACTTGTCTGCATGCTCGGAAAAGTACATACACAATTATATGAGTAAGGATATCTTGAATTTTCATCAATGTATGCAAAAGAAAAGAAAATATCATTACAGGATGGACAATAGTGAATTGAATAGGCTAGATTTTGAAGATATTTTTTGTGATAAACGATTGTTTTAATAGGCTCATTTGAAACAGATGTATTGCAGAAAGGACAGTGTTTAGGAAGTTCTAAAGTAATTTCGACTGGTTCTAATTCATAATTATTAGAGGATGAGAATAAAGAAGCGTTAAATTTTAAGTTCATAAGTAATCTTCCTTTCGTTAAATTGAAATATTTGTACATTCAAGAAAATTATACCACGAAAAGGGAAAGTAAGGTTATCTCAATGAAGTAAAAATAAGGTTGCTATGAACGGAAAAGGAGAAAACAGTGAAAATGTTTAAACAAATAGCAGCATTGACTGTAGGAATAATGATAGTGCTTGGACTTAATGCCATAGCTACAGCAATAGACAACCCGGAAGTCTATACAAAAGATTTGCCTGATCCGGTACCGGTCGCACAGCTTGAAATAAATGATCACATAGATAAGATGGCCAAAAGGTACGGACTAAATCCAGATGTCGTAAAAGCACTAATTGAAGAGGAAAGTGGATGGCTTACATCAGCTGAGGGAGACAATGGAGAATCGGTCGGCTTGATGCAAATCCAGGAGCGTTGGCACAAAGATAGAATGAAGAGGCTCGGAGTAAACGACCTGTATGATCCAGAACAAAACCTCACAGTAGGCTGCGACATACTATCAGAGCTACTAAACAAGTACGGAAATTATAAGGATGCACTAAGCGCCTATAACAGTGGGAATACCCACGATGGAAGGCAATATGCGGAGCGCATATTAAACGCAGCAAAATAGGGGGGGAACAATGATAAAGACAGCAATGATAGAAAGTGTGCCGGGCGGTGACACTAGGAATTCTATGAATAAAAGAGAAATCGCAATGATGATAAGAAGGTTGCGACTAAAACACGGAGTGATAAATTTCGAAATGGTGCTTCAAGACGGAAGAAAAATAAAGAGCCGAAATGAATAAAAGATGCAATGAATTTGATTGCCCTGCTTGTGGCAAACCCAATCCGCGAGAAATGAGACAGTGTCCAAAATTAAAAGGGGAAGCAATTTGTGTACACTGTTGCGAAAGCTGTGATACGTATGACGCAGAAACATTCAGGTGCACATGGCATATGGTCAATAAAACAATCATCATTGATGAAGAGGTTAAACGTCTAAATCGTAGAATCAAATATCTTGAGCAAGCGGCTCGAAAACAGTACAAGAACAATCAACCGAAAAAAGGCAACATATTGTTAAACGAAGAGAGAAACTGCATATCGCAGCTCAACAGGTTAGAGAGATTAAGAGAACAGGGTTTTAAATACATATAGTTTTAACATTAATAAGAAAGGAAAGAGAAATGAACAAAGAACTTATCAATAGTGCAATCGCAAAGATCACTGAAGAGGCACTATCAATAAAAGATGCATTTTCGCAGATGATCGAGGAACACTTGACTGACATCTGCAATACAGATGCAGTAGCAACAAAGCTTTTAGCTGAAAACAAATCGCTAAAGGCTTTTTGTGAGGATATGTGGAAAGAAGCAAGAAACAAATCTACAAAATGTGCAGCAGGAAGCGGTGCGTATATATCAGACAAAGAGTGTTTTGAAAAAGCTGAAGCTTACTATGAAATCACTGAAGAGGACAAGAGAACAAAGAACACGACGAATGTCATTGACATCACGGAGTTACTCTGAAGGAGAATGTCATGGACTTTGTTAAAGAGAAACAAAAATTGCCATATAGCATCAAGTGGCCAACCAAACTAAAACAATACCTGAATGATGAAATAAACTACCCAATTATTTACAACAGGTTTAAGAAAGAAGCACACTGCCTAAACTGTGGCAAAGATTATAAGTACTTAAATAGATATCGTGCAGACGATTATGAAATCTGTCCTTGTTGTGGCAAAAACAGTGTCACGTGGCCACACACGCGAAATATGATTGTTGATAGAACGCTAATATTTGCAACTTACACAGATACGGATATTAGGATAGCAGTGGTCGATGTGTTTTATAGATACGAAAAAGACAACTGGGCTTACATAAAGAACGTAAAGGCAGAGATGGCTGTGGACGAGGTGCTGTATTTTTCGAAAGACAAACAAGAAGCCTGGTATAAAGATTGGTGGGCTCGAAATCCGTCAGCATCTTTTAGAAAAGACAAGGGAAAAGGAATAAGAACTTTTATTCCTAGAGAATTAAGAAAATATAGATGTTCAATACATTCAAGCGTTCAGGATGCTTTGTCTAATGGATTTCTTAAGTACGCGAATATAGGAATACGCGATGCATGTGATGAAAGTCATCTAATGAAACTTATATATATCTATAGCAAGTACCCACAGGCAGAATATCTCAAGAAGCTTGGATACCAGGGGATAATAGATGATCGCATATACAATCAAGCAAATTATATCAATGTAAATTGGAGAGGGGATAGCCTGGAGAAGATGCTAGGCGTTACAAAAACTGAACTAAGCAAGTTGAATCAATGGGGATATAAGAACACGGAAGACATAGGAACTTACAAATTCCTAAAAAAATATCAAGCAAAGATATCGAAGAAAAATATGGACACGTTTTATTCAGCATTTTCATGTGTAGGCGACTGTTTAAGCTATTTCAAAAAGGAAGAAAATCCGATAAAGATAAGTGAATATATAATCAATCAAAAGAAACTCGCCAAGCATGGATTTATCCTATACGACTATAAAGACTATTTAAATCAATTAAAAGAACTAGGATATCCGTTAGAAGAATATTATTTATATCCTAAAAGCTTAAAAAATGCACATGCAAAGCTAACAGATGAAATAAATAAAAGACGAGATGAGGAAAAACGGAAGCAGATAGAACTTCAGGAGAAGGGGTACAGGGAAATACTGAAGAAAATAAAGAAGTTTACATACTCAAGCGCAAATCTTGTCATAAGACCAGTTGATAGCATAGCAGAATTAATTACTGAAGGAATAAAGATGCATCACTGTGTTGCTACTTATAGAGATAAGGTAGTAGCTGAAAAATGCTACATATTCACAGTAAGAAATATAAATGAACCTGATGAGCCTCTTGCGACATTGGAACTAAGTCAGGATAAGAAAAGAATAATACAGCTCAGAGGCAAGTACAACGCGGTTGTGTTAGACGACATAGAAGCGTTTTGCAATCACTGGTTCAAGCATATAGTTAATTCAAAAGAAAAGAGAAAGAAGGCATCATGATGAATATTGTAGAAACACAATACAAAGAAATCACAAGCTTGCAAGATCGAGAGACAGAGCAGTTGACGATAGAGGTCAACACAATATACCAACAGATGGAAGCTATAGGCAACATAGGACTACAACTTGCTGCAGAGGCAGGAGAAAGGCTTATAGAGATCAAAGGAAGATTGGCACACGGTGAGTTTGAATCATGGTGCAAGGACAATCTAACATTTAGCAAAAGAAAAGCCGAAAATATGATGCGCTGGTCTCAAAAATGCAAGGACGAAAATAGCATTTTTTCAAAAACGCAAACGTTTACGGATTTGGGAATTTCAAAGGTTTGGGCACTTTTAGCCGCTCCGGAGGATGTGGCTGAAGAGGTCATAAAAGAAGGTGCTAGCGACATGTCAGTCAGAGAACTACAAGACGAAATATCCAGGCTAAAATCTGAAAAGAAAACAGCACAGGAACATGCAAGAGCATCGGAAGAAGAACAGGCAAACCTAGAGGAAGAGATAGAAATTTTAAAAAGGCAGCTCGAAGAAGCCAGAAGAGAATCTGAAAGAAAAGCGGAAGAGGAAAACTCGCAAAGTACACCTGAAGCTGAAGAGGAAATCGAAAAACTAAAGAAGAAGCTAGAAGTTGCAGAGGCAAATCTTCAGAAGACAAAGGAAAAGCTTAAAACAGAAAAGAATAATAGTGAAAAGAAGATTGAAGAAGCTATAAGCCAGGCAAAGGCAGAAGCTCAAAAGGAAGCCGAGAAAAAGGCGAGCGAGTCATTCGCTGACATAACAAAGAAGTACGAGAAATCGCAGAACGTTATTAACAAGCTGCAAACCGCACTATCAAATAGCGAAAATAAAGCACTTGCGATATTCAAGGTTAAATCAGATTTACTTCAGGAATCGTTTAATTCTTGCCTGGCTTCTATTGAGGATGTAGCTGTAGAAGATCAAGAAAAGAGTGACAAGATGAAAGCGGCACTCAAGCAGATAATGTCAAATCAGATTGAGAGATTATAAAAGGAGAATATACATGGCACTAAAAATAACAATAGTGATTTGCGCAACACTGGTTATACTTACGCTTATTAGCGAAAAGGGAAAAGGCGGTAAGTAATGAGGGATAAGAAAGAGGGAATCCGATGCGCTCTGTGTGGAAAGAAACTTAGTCATAACAACGCATTTTATACAGACATGGGTGAAGAAGAAATCGCTGTATGCTTCGGATGTTATTTAAAACTCAAAAAGCAAAACAATATTCTAAAGGAGGCCAATCATGAGAGTAGCAATTGATGATAACTGGAGCGTACATCAAAAAGGCGAAAAGGTCTATGCAAGTAGAAAGAAACCTAAGATGGTAACCGTTATCGGAACATCAGGACACAAGTTAGCTGAAGAGGAACTTGTTGGCATGCTTGAAAGATTCTTACGAATGAAAAATATAAAGTGAGGAGATAGATAATATGCGAAACAAATATAGAGCTTGGTGCAAGATTGATAACACCATGATAAAACCAATGACAATACAAAAAATGATACACCAAAAGCATGTGACGGCCTCTATGAAATCACTATATAACGATTTTGTTTTTATGCAGTCCACAGGGCTAAGGGATAAAAACGCAAAAGAAATATACATAGGGGACATAGTGCGAGGAGAAAGACCAAACCTAATCAACGAAACGAAAATAGAAGAAACAATAGGCGTAGTAAAAGAAGCTTGTTGCGAGACAGTAATTGAGGATAGCAAAGGAACGCATGACCCGTTATCAAATTATTTTGCAGTGATATACGAAAGTGGAAAAGCAGAAATAGAAGTAATCGGCAATATATATGAGACACCAGAGCTCAGGAGGAATAAAAATGATAGCAAAGAAATGTAATAGATGCGGAAAATTGTACGAAAGATACAACGAAGAGCAAAATCCAAAAAAGGTTAATGGATTTAGATTTTTAAACATAGACAAAGAACAATATGTATATCAACATGAAAAGTTAGATCTATGTCCTGAATGCATGATAGAACTATATGAGTGGTTCGAGAATATAAAAAAGACAGCGACTGGAGTTTGCAGCAGTATATATATCTCAGGGCCAATCACAGGGCTTAAGGAGGAAGATGCAAGAACAGCATTTGAAAAAGCGGAAAAATTGCTTGAAGTAGAATACGAAAGAGTCGTTAATCCTATGCGTTTCGAAGCAGCATATCAAAGCGCAAAGCTGACGTATGACGAAATGATGGACATAGATCTGAGATTGCTAAAAATGTGCAAGGCAATCTATATGTTGAAAAACTGGGAAGGCTCAAAGGGAGCATGCTTAGAAAGGTTAACCGCCTTACAGCTGGGGATGAAAATAATATACGAAGATTAAAGGGGAGCAAGAGCTTCCCTTTAGGGCTATAAAGTACCACGAAAGGAACAAACAGAAATGAGAAACGAAATCGAAATACTTGCGAGAAAAGAATTAGAATCCGCAAATGAAAAGTTCTCACTATTCCACAGCAGCCACGAAGGTTTCGCAGTGCTGCTTGAAGAAGCCGAGGAACTCGCGGAAGAGTCGAATGAGATAGAAAAGATAATGAACTCTTGGTGGCTTTACATAAGAAGAGATGAAGATATAGACGTGCAAAAGAAGAGAGTCGACAGAATAAGAAGCCGTGCAGTCAATGCGGCTATGGAAGCAATACAAGTTATAGCAATGTGTGATAAGTTCAAAATGTCATTATAAAAACCTACATATATATATGTAGAAAAACATCGCGAGTGAAAGTCTCGCATTCGAGCTTGATAAGAGTATTAATAAAAGGGAATCGCTGACGAGGAAATTATGGCTGAGCAAAAAATCATAAGAGAAACATGTGTAGCTGGTCGCATGATAGATCACATAATAAAATTACCTACGGGAAACCATAGAGGCAGACGTGGTAAAAGAGTTAATCCCAGCTCTGAAAAAGTACAAAAGAATAATGACAGAATAGCTGAGAGAAATCTTAGAAGATTGCTCGCTGCAAACTTTGGTTATGGCAGTGGACATTTCACACTAACCTATGGCGATAAAGCACCAAGTAACATTCAGGCAAAAAAAGACTTGGAATGCTTCTTGAAGAAGTTGAGGCGTGATTTACGCAAAGAAGACATTGAGCTAAAGTATATCGCTGTAACAGAATACGAAAACCATAGGATACATCATCATCTTGTTATAAATACAGTGAATGTAAAAGCTGTAAATGACCTATGGTCGAAAGGTTGGATAAAGATGTCTGCGCTTGACAAGACAGGAAACTATTGCAGACTTGCCAGCTATCTTATAAAAGAGACTCAGAAAACATTCAGAACCGAAGAGAGCGCACACAAAAGAAGATATTCGACTTCAAGAAATTTGGTTAAGCCAGTAGTGAAGAGGGAATTTGTAAGTGGCGCTGAGCTATTTGATGATCCTAAGCCAATGCCTGGATATTACATCGACCAAGATAGCGTAAGAAGGTATGAGCACCCATTTACAAAAGTCGAGCACTTAGAGTATGTCGAGATTGCATTAGACACACCGAGAAAGTATAAGGTTTGGCCAAGAGGAAAGAAAGTAAAGACTGAATCTCAAAGGACGATACGAAACGACCAACTCGATTTATTCGAGGAGTTTTAACATGCAAAGAAAGGACGCGATATGAAAAGAGATTACCAAAGACAGAAAAACAATAAATATATTTTGCCTAACGCTGTATATCATACAACGCTCTGGCAGATAAGGGACTATTTTCGCATGAAAGAGAATGCGCAGGATATTTTAGATGAATCACCCGCACCACCTGACGGGATGCCACGGAGCGGAGATATAATAGATCAAGTCTATATAAAGGCGCAGCGAAGAGCTATATACATCGACAAGATTAAAGTGATTGACGATGCTATAAAAACGATTCCAGAAGAATACAGAAAAGGCATTTGGAACAACATCATCAGAGGAGATCGCTATCCTGCCGATGCAGAGCGAGCGACATACGGTCATTACAAGTCAAAGTTCATACTCAAAGTTGCAGAAGGCTTAAAGCTTGTTTAAAGCAAATGCGACACACCAGGAGAAAAAATATATATTAATATGACAGTGTGAGGAAATGATAATTCACTCCTTTCTTAAGAAATTATATGCGCATAAGGCAGTCGGCAAAGGGCACGGCTGCCTTTTGCGTTATGGAGAATCGATGGCAAAAGCATGGGCTAAGGCGTTTTACAAATCAAAAGCATGGGCAGAGGCAAGAGAAGCAGCACTAATAAGAGATGGTGGCATGTGTCAAAATATCGGCTGTATGAATCCAGCTGAAGAGGTGCACCATGTTATTGAGCTGACGCCTGATAACATAAAGGATTATAGAGTCGCATTAAACATTGACAACCTAAAGAGCCTTTGCAAAGATTGTCACTTTGCCGAGCATAGAAATAAACTACACGCAAATGAAAGAGTCGATAAGATACTCACGAATGGATATTACTACGACAATGGTGTCATGAAGTTCACAAAGGTTTACATAGTGTCGGGTGCACCAGCGGCAGGCAAGAGCACATATATTAACAAACACAAAGAACCAGGAGATCTGCTTATAGATTTAGATAAAATTAAAGATGCACTAGGGCAACCGCGAGAAAGCAAGTACAGCAACCTCACAGGGCTAGCATTAAATCTAAGAGAATATCTTTATGGATTGGTAGCAGATAGAGACTCATTGATAGATTGTAAGCATGTATGGATTGCAGCCACATTGCCAAACAAATATGAACGAGAAGCATTAGCAAAGAGGCTAGATGCGGAAGTGATTCAGATAGATGTTAGCAAGGCAGAGTGTCATAAGCGAGTTGCAAATGATAGTAAACGCATAGACAAAGATTACGAACACAAGATGGTTGATAAGTATTTTAAAAGATTGACAGAACAGAACACATAACCCCCCCTTCAAAAAATAAGGGGAATATCCATAGGGGGACCGGAGGAGAGGGACAGATGTAAACATGAACGCGCACACGAGGGGGGTGTGGTCATTTGGGAAAATTTATACAAATTTACGACGAGAAAAAACGAGAAAGCGTTAGAAAACGCGAGCGAACAAGACTTAGAAAAATATTGGGCGCAGATAACGACATCGTCACATCGTTAATAGACCGAGCGGCTTTTTTGCATGCAGAATTAATCGAATGTGAGGAGATAATTAAGCGAGATGGCATCATAGAGACATATAAAAATGGCGAAAATCAGTATGGGAATAAAAAGGCAGCAGCGGTAGACGTCTACAACAATTTGATAAAATCTTACAACACAGTTATAAAGACTTTAGCAGAAAGCAGAGGGGAGACAAGCGCTGAGCAAGACGAACTTCTTGCTTTCATGGCAGCGAGGCGATGAGTTATATAATCGAGTATGCAGATGCTATATTTTCAGGAAAAATATTGGCGAATGATTTTATCAAAAGACAGTATGAGATTTTGGCAAATAGAGCAGTTCAACCTGATAGGTTTCATCTTGACTTAGATATTGCGAATAGACACATTGATTTCATGGAGATGTTTTGCAGGCAGTCACAGGGAGACAAAGGAGCGTCGTTAAAGCTTGAGTTATTTCAAAAAGCAAAATTCGAAGCAGCATATGGCATGGTCGATGATGACAATTTAAGGCAATACAGAGAGGTAAACTGCTTTGAAGGCAGGAAGAACGGTAAGACCACAGAAGCTGCAGCAATTGCACTTGATGCACTAATAAACGATGACGAAGGAGCTCCGGAGGTATACTTTATAGCGACAAAGCTGGACCAAGCGAAGAAGGGGTACACAGAATCAAGGAATATGGTGCAGCAATCACCTGCACTTCGTAAGCATATAAAACCGAGAGGATTTGATTTATACTGCAGAGGGAATTTTGGCATAATAAAACCTCTTGCGACTGATATAAAAAAGCTCGACTCATACAACGCATCATGCGTTATTGTTGACGAGCTGGGAGCACTAACAAGCAGACGTCCATATGATGACATGAAGCAGTCTCAGTCAAGCATGGCGAGGAAACAGCCAATGCTGTGGGCAATCTCGACAAACAACTTCGTAAGACAAGGAATATTTGATGCACAAGTTGAATATGGCAAAAAGATATTAAGAGGCGATGCAAAAGACGATCGCTTTTTATTTTTATATTACGCGCTAGAAAATGAAAGCCAGTGGACTAATCCGAAGTATTGGATTATGGCAAACCCTGGTTTGGGAACAATAAAGAGCAAGGAATTTTTAGAGGACTCGGTGAATAAAGCTAAAAATGATCCTGGATATAAAGCAACGGTTTTGACAAAGGATTTTAATATCGCTCAAGAAAGCAATCAATCAGCATGGCTAACACCGAAGCTTGCACAAAATGAAGAGGTTGCGGACATGGAATATCTTGAGAACTCGTATGCTATCGGTGGATGCGATTTATCAGCAACAACAGACCTTACATGTGCGAGCCTTATTGTCTGCAAAAAAGATGATCCTAAAAAGTATCTATTGCAGCAATATTTTTTACCACAGCAGAGACTTGATTATGTCATGAGCCAAGAAGAACCTGAAGCTCCATATGCACTTTGGGCGGAACAAGGCTGGCTCACAGTATCTCCAGGAACGCAGGTTGATTATTCGCAAGTCAGCCTATGGTTTTACAAAATGGTTAAAGAGCATAACATAAGGCCACTTTGGATTGGATATGATAGAGCACTGGCCGGCTATTGGGCAGACGAAATGATTAACAATTACGGATTTGAGCTAGAAAAGATTGCACAAGGTGCATACACGTGGACGTATCCAATGAAGCAGCTCAGAGCAGAATTTGAAGCACAAAACATAGTGTATCAGAATAATCCTATGTTTTTATACTGCTTGTTAAACACAGGCGTTAAAACGCGTAATAGCGACAATATAGAGTCGATAATGCCTGTAAAATTGCAAAATAATAGACGAATAGATGGAACAGTGTCAGCTTTAAATGCTTACACATGTTTAAAAAATCATGAAGAGGAATTTATGCGCTATGTCGCAAGAAAGGGGTAAAATGAACTTCTTTAGCAACTTTTTTGGAAAGGCAAAAAAGAAAATATCGCAACTGCGAGATTTCATCGAGATAGGAGGCTACAGAGCAATATTTTCAAGGTTTGGAAATAACCAGTGGGAATCGGAACTTATAAGATCGTGCATAAGACCGATAGCTTATCACACATCAAAGGCTGAGGCAAATTCCTCTGATAAGCGTTTAGAGAGGATACTAAGAGATCGTCCGAACCTATATATGAACGGAGTTGCATTCCTTTCCAAGGTTCGAACGATGCTAGAGCTTAAAAATACAGCTTTTATAATCATCATTCGCGACGATAGAAATAAGGTTATTGGATTTTATCCGATGCCTTACACATCATTTGAAGGAGTATTAAGTCCGACGAATAACCTGTATATCAAGTTCGAAACTCAATCAGGCAGGAACTTTACATTTCACTGGGATGACATTGCGGTTCTGCGAAAGGATTACAACGAAAATGACATCTCAGGAGATAGCAACTCACCAATCTTAAATACACTCGAAATGCTCAACACATCAAACGAGGGCCTCTCGAATATGATAAAAAGCACAGCAAATTTAAGAGGTATTCTAAAGACAACAAAATCCATGCTTGATCCTGGAGATTTAAAGCAAGTCAAAGAAGACTTCGTAAGAGACTATCTTAATATTTCAAACGAGGGTGGCATTGCAACTATCGACAACTCTTACGAATATCAGGAACTAAAGGCAAGCCCGCAGGTAAGCAACTATGCAAATATAAAGGAATTTCGAGAAAATATCATGAGATATTACGGAGTCAACGATAGCATCTTGATGGCGAAGCAGACTCCGGAGGAAATGCAGGCGTTCTACGAGTCACGTATTGAACCTTTTCTAATGGAATTATCCATAGAGCTTACAAGTAAGGTGTTTACCGAACGAGAAAAAGGATTTGACAACTATATCGTGTTCTCAGCCAACACAATCCAGTTTATGTCTACCACCGAAAAGCTTAATTTGTGGAACATGGTAGATAGAGGAGCAATGACTCCAAACGAATGGAGAAGGACGCTGAACTTGCCACCATTACAAGGCGGAGATGAACCTATAAGGAGACTGGATACAGCTCCAGTCGGAACTCAAACCGTAGAAAATGAAGAGAGTGAAGAGGAGGAAAATTAAATGGCAGAACTTGACAATATTAAACGTCTTATTGAAGACAAGCATGTGCAGTTTAGAGATTTTAACATCGGAAAGGTTGAAACAAGAGAGGCTGCTGAGGAAGGACAGGAGCAAATGATAATCAAGGGAAGACCTGTTGTTTTTGACAGTGAAACCTTAATTTGCAAATATCGGAATTCGGAAATATGGGAAACCATAGATGCAAAGGCTCTTGATGATGCGGATATGTCAGACGTTATATTTAACATGAATCATTGCGGAAGAGTCTTTGCAAGGACGAGAAATGATAGCTTAAAGCTATCTAAAGATGATAAAGGGCTCAATATGGAAACCGAACTATGGGAAGATGATGAAGGTCATAAGAGCTTGTACAGAGACATCAAGCGAGGGATTCTCGATAAGATGTCATTTGCATTTACAGTCAGAAAGTCAGAGTATGTGATCACGGAAGATGAAGAAACGGGAACAGAAAAGGTTCTGCGAAAAATCTTAGAAATTGACAAACTGTACGATGTATCAGTTGTTGATATTCCGGCATACGATGCTACTGAAATATCAGCGAGAAATGCGTTTGCAGCGGAAAGCGAATTACGCAAAGCGGAAAGCATCAAGGCGGCAAGCCTAGCTCGCGAAAAATATAACTATGAAAAAATCAAAATGGAGGAGAAGTAATGAATCTAAAGGAACTAAGAGAAAGACTAAAGGAAATTGATACACTTGTAGCAAAGAGTGAAAGTGCTGACGAGGTGAGAGGTCTCATCGACGAAATGAAAGAACTAAAGCAGAGAGAAAAAGAACTCATGCAGTTAGAGCAGAGAACTAAAGAAGCTGCGATGATCAATGGCGGTGTGAGCGGAGCAACAGTCGTAGAGAGAAGCGCATCAACTGAGGACAAGTCAGAGGGTGCTGACAGTGAGGTGTATCGTAGAGCATGGTTAAAATCCATCGCAGTTGATCAGAGGGGGAAACACCTATTTGGCGAACTATCTGAAGAGGAGACGCGTGCATTTACGTTCACAACAGCAAACACTGGTGCGGTCGTGCCTGTAACGGTTGTAAATAAGATAACAAGCCTTATACGCAACGACTCACCAATCCTTGATGATGCTACACCATCTGGAATCGAGGAAGGTTTTGCACTCGTAAGACATACAGAAATTAAAGCTGGAGATGCAACTGGTGTTACCGAAGGTACAGCGAACGAAGATGAAGAGGATGTATTTATCCAGATTCCACTAACTGGAGTAGATGTTAAAAAGCATGTCACAATCACGAGAAAGATGAAGTTCCAGAGCATAGATGCGTTCGAGGACTGGCTAGTAAAGCACCTTGCAGATAGAATTAGAGTTGCGAAGGAAAAGGTGCTAATCGCAAGGCTTGACAATGAAGCACCTTCAGGAGCTACAAAAGTAGATAACTCGGGCATAGCGGCTGCAAATATACTAACAGAAAAGACATACTCTGATGAGTCAATCAGAGCAATCATGAGCCTTATCGATGCAGATGGAGAGGTTGTCGTATATGCAAACTCAAAGACTATATGGACAGGTCTTGCAGGGATAAAGGATGGAGACGGCACAAAGGCATTCATCCCAAACCCTATGGCAGATCCTATAGTACAGGGTAGAATCTACGGGGCAACAGTAAAAAAAGACAGCAATCTTGCTGACAACGTGGCATATTTCGGAGTCAAAGGCGCACTGCTTGCAAACACACACGCACCCCTTGAAATATTCCAGTCGCTCGAGGCAAAGACGGCAAATACAATCATCACAGGTGATGAAATCTTTGATGGTGGTCTTGAGAATCCAAAAGCGTTTGTCAAGGTTACATTCAAGCCGGGGGAATAACTCCCCCTGCCGCCTTGGCGGGTAGTGCGCACAAGTACACACACCAGGAACTTAACGCACTGACTATCGAACAGATCAAAAAGATAGCAGGGGAGAGGCATTATGGCATCATAGCGACACTGAAATCGGAGATAATAAGTCAATTTTTGGCGCAGCAAGGAGTATAATCAATGGTTAGCAGAAAGGAATTCGTCAAAAACAGTCTTAGAATAAGGCATGACAAATTAGATGCAGAAATTGAATCAACAATCATGGCAGCAAAAATGGACTTAATAAGAATGGGTGTAGCAAAAGATGTTGTAAATGATAAAGATAATGCGCTGGTAAATAGGGCAATTTGCATTTATTGCCTATGGCAAATGACAGAAGATGAACGGCTCATTGACAAGTATCATAGAGCTTACGAAATCCACGCAGATGGATTGAGGAAAAATAAGAGGGTGTCTGATGTATAACGAAATAGCAGAGTTGGGGAAAGAAACACTGACGCAAGATGAATACTTAAACGAAGTACCAGGGTATGAATGGACGGAAGTGTTTTGCAAAAGAACATCAATCGGACAGCAAGAGTTTTACAATTCCGCTGTTGTATCGTTAAAGCCAGAGTTTAAGCTCGTTTTAGCTGACTATTACGATTATGATAATCAAAAAATTGTTAGATACGAAGGCAAGCTATATGACGTGATTAGGACGTTTATCGCGAAAAACACCATAGAGCTAACTGTGAAGGAAAGGTTCGAAAGGAATGCGTGATTCTATTGAAGTTCAAATGAGCAAAATCCTAGATGAGTATTCTAGCGAGCTGGATAGGAGAACTGATGAAGCAATCCAAAGAGTGGCTAGGCAAACAGTTAATGTGCTAAAGCAAACAAGCCCGAGAAAGAAAGGCGGTTATGCTAAGAGCTGGGCTCTAAAACGTAATTCGCAAGGTCGTGCTATAGTATACAACAAAAAAGGCAGTTTGACTCATTTGTTGGAGCGAGGACACATTTCAAAAAACCAATATGGATCGTATGGACGCGTCGCAGCAAGGCCTCACATCAAACCGGCAGAGAGTGCAGCAAAGCAAATGTTGCTTGATGAATTGGAGAAGCTATGACATTTCAAAATCTACTAAAAAGAGCTGGAATACCGGTGGCATACGGAGTGTTTAAAAACGCTCCGAAGCCACCGTTTATTGTGTATTTGGCTGAGGGCCAAAAAACAATCAAGGCAGATGACACAATATACCACAAGGTAAACAAATACAGGATAGAATACTATTTTAAGTCGAAAAACGAAGAGAAGGAAGAAACCATCGAAAAGCTTTTGCTTGACGGTGGTTTTTTGTACGAGAAATCTGAAGACGTCTATATAGAGTCTGAAGATTTATATGTAATCTACTACGAAGTTTAGATTAGAAAGGAACGAAAAATGAATAAAAATAAAGTTGAATTTGGCACATCAAATTTTCACATCGGAATATACGAACTTGACGAACATGGAGCCGCAAAGCTAGGGCCATCAATGGCAGTTCCAGGAATGAGAGCGCTAAGCCTGGACGCAGACTCAGAGGAATCAAAATTCTTTGCCGATGATGTCGTCTACTATAGCGATTTTAACGATAACGGCATGACGGGAGAGCTTAACATGGCGCTATTTCCTGACGCGTTCAAAACAACATTTCTCAACTTCAAGGAAATGGCTGATGGAGGGATTGCTCAAATCAAGGGAGGAGTTTCAAAAAAGGTTTATTTCGCGTTCGAAGGGAAGGGCGACAAGAATAGAAGGAAACATATCTTTTTCAATGCCTCACTAGGAGCTATCAAAAGAGAGCATAAGACAATCGAGGAAGGCAAAGAGGTTGAAGAGGAGACTCTGCCAATAACCGTTACAGGAGATAACAAAACGGGTGTAATCAAAATTTCCTATGCAGAGGGTGACACTGGTTATGAAACCGTATTCAGCGCACCAACTATTCCAGCTATTAAAAACGAGTAGGGGGATATATGGCAATCAAAAATATAAAAATCGATAAGGATAATTCCATTAAAATCGATAGCTCAATTAACTGGTTGCTGATTTATAGAGGGCAGTTCGGGAGAGATATTCTCCCGGACATTCTGCCGCTAATTTCAGCAGGCGTAGATATAGCAATCAATATGCTCGGAGAGAGTGAGGGCGAGACGGTTCAAGAAAAAATTGCAAATATGGATTCCGATAAAGTGGAATCAGCAATGCTTTCACTAGCAGGGTTAGAGCTAACTACATTTCTGCAGATTGTATGGGCGATGAACGCAAACGCTCGAAAGAAGAGTGGAGAAGAGATAGTTCCGTTTGATGAGTGGGTAGAGCACCAGGAAGAATTTCCTGTAGATCTCATAGTTCCAGCAGTGGCAGGAATGCTAACGAAATCAATGGTAAGCTCAAAAAACTTAAAGCGCCTTCAGGACCTAGTCAAAATGGCGAAAGCAGAAAAAGCAACAAAATTAGCACAGACGGAATCTTAATTGGTGCGATTTCAAGAGGGCTAAGTTATGAAGGCATAAGCGAAATGGAAATAGGGCAAGTCGTTGATTACTGCATCGAATATAACGAGTTTGAAAAGATAAATGATAAATCAGAAAGCGCAAATACTACAGTGCGTCAAGCAACGCAGGCGGATTGGGATGCGCTAGGGAGGTAATTGATGGCTGGAGACATAAAGGGCATAACAATTGAGTTTAGGGGAGAGACGACTAAGCTGAGCAAGGCTCTGAATAAAATCAAGGACGAAACAAAAGGGGTAGATACTTCTTTAAAAGATGTTAATAAAGCATTGAAGTTTAATCCTGGCAATGTAGAACTCTTGGGTCAAAAACAGATTGAACTTAAGCGTAAAATTGAGCAAACAAAAGAAAAACTTGAAGCATTTAAGGAAGCACAAAGAAGCCTAGACGCATCTGGCGTTGATAAAACATCAAGTGAATATATGGAGGTTCGCAGGAATATAATACAGGCAGAATCACAAGCAAAGTATTTTAATGCGGAGCTCAAAAAAACTGAAGCAGCAATATCACCGCTCGGTAAACTTGGATCACAATTCCAGGACGTAGGCGGAAAGATTACAGCTGCTGGCCATGCACTAGCACCATTATCCAAGCTAGGAGCAGCAGTCGCAGGAGGACTCGGAGCATTAGCAGTAAAAGCTGGAAGAGCAGCTGATGACTTAAATACGCTGTCAAAGACATCGGGCATAAATACCCAACGACTACAGCTATATGCAGCAAGCGCAGATCTTGTAGATGTATCAGTTGAAGACATGGCCAAATCGCAAACTAAACTCAAGAAGAATATGCTATCAGCATCGCAGGGAACAGGGGATGCTGCAAGAGCTTTTGATATGCTAGGGGTTAATGTCAAAGGCGCAGATGGACACTTGCGAAATCAAGATGAAGTATTTCAAGAAGTCATCCAAAAACTTGGAACCATGTCAAACGAAACGGAACGAGATGCACTGGCGATGCAAATCTTTGGGAAAAGTGCAACTGCATTAAATCCGATGATTGAGGACATGGGCAAGACCTATAAGCTTGTGACAGACACAATGAAAAAGAACAAAATAAAGTTTGTTGATCAAGAAACTTTAGATCAAGCAAATGCTTTTAATGATCAAATCGATATAATGAAGTTTATTGCAACAACTGCTTTTCAGCAAATTGGTTCTAAGCTTGCAGCGTATTTAGTTCCTGCAATCACAAAAGTCCAAGAGGTATTCAGTCATTTCATGGGAATAATTTCAAATTTGAGTGGTAGAACGCTCGCTATAATAACTGGAATCGGTGGTGGATTTGCAGTCATAGCGCCGACACTACTTATTGTTGGAGGTCTTGTAACAAAAATGGGCTTAGCTTTTAGTGGATTATCTAAAATTATGCCTGGTTTAGGAGCAGGACTAAAGGGCGTTTTTGGTTTTTTAAAAGCAAATCCGATAATACTAATCATCTCTGCAATCGCAGCTCTTGCATTAATACTATCCAAGACAGGATTAAGTGTAGAAGAGTTGAGCGGCAAGATTAATGGATTTATAACTAGTGTAGTTGGCAAGTTGCCAGGCATAGTCAATGGAATTGTGGCGCTACTCCCACGAGTGTTAGATGCCATTTTAAAAATGCTGCCGGTGATCATTGATGCTGCAGTGACACTATTTACGGCAATAGTAAATGCATTACCGCAAATAATACCACAGCTAATTCAGGGATTCGTGACACTAATAAATGGTTTAGTAAGCGCAATGCCAACTTTAATACCAATACTAGTTAATGGTGCTGTAACATTATTTCAAGCGATAGTAAATGCATTACCACAAATAATACCATTAGTGATACAAGGATTCACATCGCTTGTGACAACGCTCATAAATGCGATGCCTACATTAATACCTATATTAATACAGGGAGCTATAACGCTATTTATTGAAATTGTGAAAGCAATCCCAGTTGTTGCAAAAGCGCTCATAGCAGCATTGCCGCTGATTATTGACGCTTTCAAAACAGGGCTGGCGAATTTACTTCCAGCGATTTGGACCGGGATAAAAAATACGATGGTATCAATATTTGGATCGATTGTTAACGCGGCAAGAGATAAGCTAAATGCAATCAAAGATACATTCGTAAATATTTGGAACTCCATAAAGCAGACAACTGCGAACGTATGGGAAGGCATAAAAAATGCAATAATGACTCCTATAAACGGAGCGGCAAATCTAGTAAAGGCAGCAATTGATAAAATCAAAGGATTGTTCAATTTTAGCTTTAAGTGGCCACATCTACCTTTACCACATTTTAGTATCAGTGGCTCAATCAATCCACTGAGCAAATCGTTTCCACCTAAAATAGGTGTAAGCTGGTATAAAGAAGGTGGAATCTTTGATAAGCCTAGCCTTATAGGTGTCGGAGAAGCAGGTAGAGAGGCAGTATTACCAACCCACAAACTAGACAAGTTTTTGGACGATGCTGTCAAAAGAGTTAATCCAACGCAGTCTAACGGAAGTGTCACAATCAATATTGCAAACATGACAGTTAGAGATGATACAGATATCCGTAAAATCGCGGATGAAATAGAACGCAGGCTTGCTCTTGAGTCAAATAGACGCAAGCTTGCTGGAGGCTTGATATGATAAACAATGAAGTTATTATAAACGGCACACAGTTGCACAAGTTCGGCACAATCGAATCGATAGAGTATAGCAAGCTGTCAAACGATATCCTTTACCGCGAAATTGCAAATAGGCAGCCTCGCGTTCAGGGGAGAAAAAGACAGTTAAAGGAAGTAACTCTGAAGATAAGGATTCATGATAAATTGTCGAGGGCGGAAACAAAAAAGCAAATAGATGAAATTGTAGGGCTATCATTTTCTGATAGCCCTATTTCGCTTATAGAAAATGGCAAGTATTGTAGAGCAATTCTTGCAGAGGCAGAAGACGAATACGTATTTAAAAACGGGCTTCTATTATTGACGTTTGTTAACCTTGACGGGCTGTGGTACGGCGAAGAGAAGAACGGTAAGCTGACGATAGACAATCAAGGAATTATCAGTACAGATTTTGCAACCATATCTATCGTGCCAAGCGCTTTAAATGTGATGCTTAAGGACGGTAAAGGGCATACGCTTAAGATGACTGCACTTAATACCACAAGCGCGATTGTAATAGATCTTGAAAATAAGACTGCTACACAGAATGGAAAGCATGTTGAACTAAGTACGGATTCCAGGTTCTTTAGCTTCGAAAAAGGGAAAACGGTAATGCTCGTAACTAATGGTGCGACAAACACGACATATCGCGAGGTGATAGCGCTATGATTTTTGTTTACGATAGAAACGAAAAACAAATCAATGCAATAGATGAAATCTATGAGCTGACAAAAGAAATCGGGAAGTTAAAAACTCTAGAGTTTGAAAGTGAGCTTGATTTTGAAAAAGGATATAGAGTTATCATCAACGATAATGAAAAGCCTTTGGAATTCATCGTCATTGACTCCGAATACAGTCGCGGAGATACTAAGGAATATCACTACTATTGCCAGGAATCGCTAAAAGAAATTGAAGGAGTACCCGTCGTTGACAAAAGACCACAAGGCAATGTAAAGGCAGCGATAGAATCTTTGCTTGCTGATACACGATGGACACTTAGAATCCTTCCAACATACGATTTGAGTTACACGCAAACAAACAGCTTTTATCATATTTCTGCATTCGAAGCTCTAAGTAAAGTAGTACAAGATTATAACGTAGAATGGCATGCAGAATACGAAATGTCAGGAGCTGATATAACGAAGAGGATTCTCGTTATAGGAGAGCAAGGAGTTAGATCAAATAGCAGACTGGAATTTGGAAAGAATATAACTAAATTTACAAGGCGAATATCTTCAGAGGCGATAATCACCGCGCTTTACGGATTTGGAAAAGGTGAAGAGCAAGAAAATGGCGGATATGGAAGGCGTATAGATTTTGCAGAAATAAACAACGGAAAATCATATGTCGAAAATCTTGAGGCAAAAGAAAAATATGGAGTAGGAAAAGAAAACGAAAAGAAGCACGTTTTCGGTTTCTTTGTTGATGAAGAGGAGACCGATAAAGCCAAATTACTGGAAACGACAAAAAAAGAGCTCGTAATGTTAAGTCAACCGAAAGCAGAGTACACCGTTGAGGCTGTCAATTTAAATATTGATTGCTCGTTCGGAGACAGAGTTCAGGTGATAGACGATGAAATAGGATTTGCTGCAGAGGTACGCATCGTAAAAGAAGTCGTACAGGACGAATCCAAAACATTTACATTTGGAACGGTGATAAAAAGCTTTGGTGAGTCTATCAGAAATGAATTTAAGAAAACGCAAGAAACAATCAACAACCGAATCACATCCGTCAGAGAAGAGGTTCTTTCGAAAATCACTAAACAATATTTTGGCGAAGATGGGTATAACTACGACTTAAAAGCCGGAAACGAATATGGATTGCCTGCAGGGCTATACTCTTTTGACAGACAAATAAATCAAAATCCGTCAAAGGTTATTTATATTGGCGCTGGCAAGATGCTTATTTCTAACGAAAAAAAGCAAAACGGCGAATGGCTTTGGAAAACAGCCGCCACTGCTGACGGACTGATGGGCGATGCTGTTGTTGCAAATTCTATAACTGCAAATAAACTTTCTGCGGATGTTGGCCAAGCATTAGATTTAACTTCTAATGTATCAATCAATAGCAAGGTGTCGTCGCTTTCGGAGGAAACGTCAACGAAGATATCACAAACGCAAGATACGATTATAAAGCAAGTAGAGTCGAGATCCATGCTAGTGGATCAAATCATAAGCGAGATAAAAAGTTCAATCACGCAAACAACCGAGGGCATTTATTTTAACTTCGAAAGACTAAGCAAGAATCTTGATGCAGCAATCGCAGGAAGTACGGCAGAGTTTGAGAAAATACGCAAATACATAAGATTTGAAAATGGAAATATTGTCCTTGGAGCGGAAGGTAATCCCCTTACGCTCAAAATCGAGAACGACAAGATTAAATTTATAGAAAATGGAGCGGAAATCGCATACTGGCAAAATAGACAATTCTACGCAGTGGATGGTGAGTTTATAAACAGTCTTAGACTAGGTAAGTTCGCGTTCATCCCGCGAGAAAACGGAAATCTAAGCTTCTTAAAGGTGGTGAATTAAAATGGGATATTGGCTATCAATACAATTCAGCCCTGGGCAACAGGACATCGTTAATAATCAAAGCTATATGGCAGTTTATCTGTCTGTACATGCATCAAATGGTTACTATGCAGAGCATACTAACGGCACAGGGGTACTTACAGTAAATGGAGTTAACTATCCATTCTCTGGACATTACAGAGTAAATGGAAGTTCGCAGGTAATACATAGTGTTGGGGTTTGGGTTCCGCATAACCCAGACGGTTCAAAAACTCTATATGCATCCGCAAGCTTTGATACGAGGGTTGTAGGTGTACTTACAGCGTCAAATTCGGCAACGCTAACAACTATACCACGTGCATCTTCTCCGACAACATCAAAATCTACGGTGACATTTGGAGAATCGTTTGACATCTATACTCATAGAAAATCAACTGCATTTACACACGACGTCTATGTTGGGGTTAATAATGATATTAACTCATTAATAAAAATAGCGGATAAAATCCAAACCGACACATCGTGGACACTTCCAGAGTCGTGGAAAGACAAGTTTCCTGATTCAAATATCAAATTGCTTATAAGGGTTTTTACATTTAACGGCAGTACAAATCTTGGGCGAATTGACGCGCCACTGGTTACTGCAAAACCATCATCTGATATGCTGCCTAGCGCAACGATTGAAGACAAAGACGAAACCGAGTGCAACAAGAAGTATGGTGGGTATGTAAAGCACCAATCTAAAATAAAAATAGCGGTAAAGCCAGAGTACAGATATAGGGCAACAAAAAAAGATGAACGGCTCAAAATCAATGGAGAATCACCATCAGTGGACGAGTCAAGTTTGACTCCACAAAAAGACAAGATAACAATCGAAGCAACGATCACAGACAGTCGAGATTCCACAATCACGGTCACAAAAGAACTGCAAATAATAGATTGGCATGCACCCGTGTTAACGGGTGTAAAGGTAGAAAGATGTAAAGCAAACGGAGAATCGGATGCAGCTGGGAACTATGTCAACATAAAGTATAGTGCTGATATTGCGAATGTGAATGACAAAAATACAAAGATAATCGAGTATGAGCTGACTAGGCAAGGAAGTTATGATGGGGTGCAGGAAACTGAAGTTTTGAGCACATTTAAAACATCGGGCAGCAAGGTTCTTCCATGCCATGGAGATTATTCATGGGAAATAAAAGTATCGCTTAGAGATGACTTTGAAACTACTGAGTATACCATGCCAATAGGAACGGCGTTTACTTTAGTTGACTACAATCAAAGCGGAAGAGGTATGGCAATAGGAAAAGTTGCAGAGCAGCCGGACCTATTTGAAATCGACATACCGACAAGATTTAATAAGGAATTTAGTGGAAAAGGAGTCGCTTACGACTTGAAACCCGCAGAGTTACAAGTCATCAAGCTGCTTACAAATACAGAAAGTGGAGATGTAAGACTTGGTAAAGTCCTACAAACGCTTGGACTAAGAGTACCGATTAAAATTGAAAAGCTAGGCCAGTTTGAAGTGGTTAAGTATTCGGATGGAACCTGTGAGGCATCGTGTCAAATAAAGCAAATTACGCCTGTAAATATGACACAAGTAAATCCCTACTTGTTTAGATGGATTGGAGATTTGATATTGCCAAACGAATTGTTTAAATCCGTTAACAATGTACAAGTCACAGGGCATTACAACGCAGGAATATTTACATGCGGTGCCGTCGCAAAAACAGACAGAATCCAGATAATACACTTAATGCAAAATAGAGGGGTGTCAGCGAACCAAGTTCCTGAAGAGCTGCCATTCGTACGAATTTATGGGAGGTACAAATAAATGAAAGCATTGAACATTATAAAAACTGCCAATGAAGGATACTCGTTCACTGCAACAAGAGAAGATGGGAATACAGTGTTCGGAATATTGGCAGAGAAGGACCTGTCAAATATAACGAAGATAGTAGATACATCGAAGAACCTGGACGAGCAGAGACTGGAGTCCTTAAATCTCTTGATTAACTCACTGCTCAAACTTGAAAAAAATAGAAAAGCAATATTGTCTTTAGTGGAAAGGTGGCAGGTGTGCTCGTACTATCCGCCAGGTCACTACGTTGTATACAGCGACAAGCTGTATCGCTCGCTAAAGGCACACAACTCTACATATGAAAATATTCCGCTCAATGATCGCAATCTATGGATTGAAGAGGAGCTTGGAAACGCAAGCGATTATGACAAGTGGTATAAAAGTGCAGAGTTTTGGGCAGCAGATAAAACTTATAAGAAAGGAGATTATGTAATCTACTACAACAAGCTTTACAAATCATCGAAAGATAAAAATGTCTCAAATCCTGAAAAGAGCGATTGGGAATTGATTGAGAGAGATAAGTAAAGGAGTCAGGTATGGAAAGAGCAATTATAATCGCGGTTTTCGCAAGCACGGGACTATGGAGCTTTATAAGTATGTTAGTGCAGCGATACATGGAACGCAAGAGCGACTATGCAATGATGATGCGCGGTCTTGGGCACGATCGCATATGCTATTTAGGAGAGTGCTATATTAAAAGGGGATGTATAACGCGAGATGAATACGAAAATCTTGTTGATTACTTATATATACCGTATAAAAAGCTTGGTGGAAATGGCACTGCGGAAAAAGTCATAAATGAAGTAAAGCAATTACCGTTAAAAGATAATTGTAATGTTTAAATAGTTTGTTAATCGTTGCGGCTTAAAGGCCGTTTTTTTATTCAAGAAGGAGGTAAACTATGAATCTTGAATTTATACCAAAACTTATTATGCCACTTGTTCTCGTGGCATGCTTGATCATCGGATATCTGATGAAAATGTACTTGCCTTCGGACAACAAGTACATTCCAACAACACTGGCGATCGTGGGCGCGGTACTTGGATGTATAAGTACATGGTCAATTACGTTAGAGGTGATTGTGGGAGGTGCAATTAGCGGCCTTGCAAGCACAGGACTGCATCAAATGTTTAAACAACTACTAAAATTAGATAAAACTGAAGAGGTTAAAGACTTCAAGGACCTAGAATAGGAGGAAACAATGAAAGGAATCGACGTATCAAGCCACAATGGCGGAATTGATTATAATCAAGTCAAAGCAAGTGGAATAGACTTTGTAATGATAAGAGCTGGCTACGGCTATGGATATGAGGACGAGAGATTTTCGCAGAATGTAGAAAGAGCAAAGGCAGCAGGGTTGCACATCGGTGCGTATTGGTTCATATACGCACTTAATGAAGAGCAGGCGAAAGCGAACGCGGACGTATTTGTAGGATTGCTAGAAAGATACAAAGGCACATTTGATATGCCAGTAGCTTGCGACTTTGAGTATGATTCAGAGCGCTATATGCGTGATAGTGGAGTGACTCCAACGAGAGCACTAAACACCGCTATCATTGACGCATTTTGCAAGAGAATGGAGCAGTACGGATACTATGTGTCAAACTACCTCAATCCTGACTATATACAGTCAAGGGTCAACTTCAGTGATGTTAGTCAGTATGATTTATGGCTAGCGCAATGGGGAACAAGTGCACCAAGCTACGAATGTGGTATGTGGCAGTATAGCTCTGATGGTAGTGTTTCTGGCGTATCAGGACGCGTGGATGTCAATGTCGCTAATATTGACTATCCAGCTTTGATAAAATCGAACGGCTTTAATCACACAAACCTATCAGATACTGCGCCAGCTCCACAGATTGCACCAACCGTTACTCCAAGCGACAGTTTTGCAGTAGGCGACAAGGTTGTAGTGACAAATCCTATTGACGTGAACGGCACGAGCCTTGCTGTAAGTGGAGAGTATGAAGTAATCGAAGTGTCAAATGCAAATCGTATCGTAATCGGCAGAGGTGGAGTTGTCACAGCTGCAATGCCAGCGAGTCACATCAAAAAGACAGGCTCAAACACAAGTCTGACGGCAGCAGAAATCGCACATCAAATTTGGCATGGTTACGGCCAAGATTGGGGAACTGGTAGCGACCGAGTAAGGAGAGTGGCAGCTGCGGGTGTAGACTACAACGAGGTACAGGCGGAACTTGCAAAATACTACAGATAAGAGGGCATAGGCCCTCTTTTTTTATTGCAAAAAAAATAAAAAAAGTTTATAAAAAGACTTGACAAATGCACTCAATGAGTGCATAATATAAACATAAGGAAGGAGGAAACATTGATGAAACAAAAAAAGAAAAACCAGAAACTGAAAGAGTTTGCAATCAACACAGCTTCTGGTATCATCTCTGGAGTAGTAAGTGGACTAATCACTTGGTTACTCACCCGGTAAGGAAAGCCCCTCGGGGCTCCTTACCATAAATATAACATATAAAATCATCAATGTAAACAAAATGAAGATTTATTTGATAGTCGCAGTTGTAGTCGCAGTTGCAGTAACGGGAATTTTGAATAGGAGGAAGTAGCTTGAATTCAAGGTGAGATATGATTTTATACAAAATTAGCTAATACACACCTATAAGCACGCCGCATAGGATAAAGGTTGGATTTTAGAAGCTCTCTCTCGCATTACTACAATAACTTTAATAATAGTTAAATAAATTAAGAAAAACCGCCCTCGTCCAAAAGGATTAAGAGGGCGGCTAAAACAAAACAAAGCCTAAAAAATAGGCTTTGTAAATTATAAAATAAAAACAGAGGGAAATCAAAGGGGGGAAAGAATGGACATAAAAGAACTTAGAAAGCGAACTGGATTAAGTCAAGAACAGTTTGCAGAAAAATACGGAATGCCGCGCAGGACTTTGCAAAACTGGGAACAGGGCAGTCGTAAGCCCGCAAAATATATATTAGATCTGTTAGAATTTAAAGTAGATGCAGATTGCAAAAAAAATGAAAAAAGTTTATAAAAGATGTTGTCAAGTCGTGTATATATTTATAACATCTGATGGAAAAGTGGCACACCAAATGGCACACTTATATTGATTTTAATTGATGTTTTTTGATGTAAAAATGTAAATGTTTACCAATTTACAACGAAATAGAAAAGCCTTGAAACACTGATAAATGCAGTATTTTCAAGGCTTTTTATAGTTGGTATCGCCTAGGGGAGTCGAACCCCTGATTCAGCCGTGAGAGGGCTACGTCTTGACCACTTGACCAAGGCGACAAATTAAATTGTTAAATCACAAATCATTTATTGAAATGCTACAAGGGATATTATATACTAAGATAATCGACTTGTAAAGTTTTTTATTTAAATAATTTCGGGAGAATTCATATGATAAATTATGTAAGTACAAGAGGCATGGAAGGTAGCTTTAGCGCAGCTGAAGCAATAGTTAAAGGAATCGCTGACGACAAGGGTCTGTTCGTACCGACCAAGATACCGGCGCTCTCAGTTAGCTTTGATGAGCTAGCTAAGATGACTTATCAGCAGGTTGCCAAGCTAGTGATTGGATCATTCTTCTCAGATTTCACAAGTGAGGAGATTGACTACTGCGTAGACAATGCTTATGATGAGAAGTTTGAGGTTCCTGAGATCGCAAAGATAACAAAGGCTGGCAGAGCAAACTTCATAGAGCTATATCATGGAAAGACTGCAGCTTTTAAGGACATGGCGCTTTCAATTCTTCCTTATCTTATGACTACATCTATGAAGAAGCTCGGTGTAGATAAGAAGGTTTGCATTTTGACAGCCACATCTGGAGACACCGGAAAGGCAGCTTTGGAGGGCTTTGCCGATGTAGAAAATACAGAGATAATCGTGTTCTATCCTAAGGATGGAGTTAGTGAGGTGCAAAGACGCCAGATGGTAACTCAGGAGGGAAAGAATGTTCACGTATATGCAATAGAAGGAAACTTTGATGATGCGCAGACGGGAGTTAAAAAACTTTTTACTGACAATGCGCTCAAGGAGGAGCTTGCATCAAAGGGATACGTTTTCTCATCTGCAAACTCAATTAATATAGGAAGATTAATTCCTCAGGTTGCATACTACGTTTATGCGTATTCAAGACTTGTAGCAGCAGGGGATATTGAAGCTAGCGATGCAATAAACATCACAGTTCCAACAGGAAACTTCGGAAACATCCTCGCAGCCTACTATGCAATGAAGATGGGAATTCCAGTATCAAAGTTTATATGTGCTTCCAATGAGAACAAGGTTTTGACCGACTTCTTTGCAAGTGGCAAGTACGATATAAAGAGAGATTTTGTTTTGACGAACTCACCATCCATGGATATTTTGATCTCAAGCAACCTAGAAAGACTTCTATACCATCTAAGCAGTGCTGATGAGCTTAGGAAACTTATGGAATCTTTAGATAGCAAGGGTGAGTACAAGGTTTCTGATTCTATCAAAGCGGGACTAGACTGCTTCTACGCAGGTTTTGCAGATATGGATTTGACCTGCGAGACAATCGGAGAACTATACAAGAAGGAAAGCTATCTTGTAGACACTCATACAGCCGTAGCTTATGCAGTTTGCGAGCAGTACAAGAAGGAGACGGGTGACGAAAAAGCGAATGTCATCGCCTCAACAGCTTCACCATACAAGTTCCCAAGAAGCGTAGCGGCATCGATTGGACTTAATCCTGAAGGAATGAGCGACTTTGAGTGCGTAGAAAAGCTTAAGGAATTCACAGGAGTTAGAGTTCCTAAGGCTATAGATGGACTAGAAAGTAGGGAAGTTAAGCACGATAAGGTATTTACAAAGGATAAAATGCTCGATGCGGTAGAGGATGCTCTATGTCTATAATTGAGATTCTGCTTATTGCAGTAGGACTCTCGATGGATGCATTTGCTGTTTCCATATGCAAGGGGCTTGCGCTAAGAGCTATGAAGTGGAGATACGCTATAGTTTGCGGACTTTACTTCGGCATCTTTCAGGCCTTAATGCCTAGCATCGGGTATTTTCTAGGGGCAAGGTTCATTGCAATCATAGCAGATTTTGACCACTGGATAGCCTTTGTTCTTCTCCTCATAATCGGGCTTAAAATGATCAAAGAGGCAGGGGATGAGGAAAAGGAAGATGCTAACTTTGATGTGAAGACCATGCTCCTTTTGGCTATTGCAACTAGCATAGATGCGCTCGCTGTAGGTATAAGCTTTGCTGTACTTAAGGTAAACATTGTTCTTGCAGTAACTCTTATAGGTGCGACGACCTTTGCATTTGGTTTTGCGGGAGTAAAGCTCGGAAACCTATGCGGAACTAGGTTTAAATCAGGTGCAGAGAGGGCAGGTGGAGTAATTCTCATTTTGATAGGAACAAAAATATTACTTGAGCACCTTGGAATATTGAGCATATAGCTAAAATAGATAAAAGAACTTACAAAAGCTTTGTACAAAAGTACAAAAAAACGAGTTTTGTTCATAAAGCAATGCAATCGTTTTGATGAAGAGATTCAATGTATACATAGTACTAAAATAGAGGGTTCACAATAATTATTGCTACTTGTAAATAATTATTAATCAAAACTGTATGGCATAAGTTATTTTGTAAGGCGTATCAAAACGCTTTTAAGCAGTAAAGAGATAAATAGAATATTAGATAGTAAAAAAGAAAGCCCATAAAGGCTTTCTTTTGCATTGGCGGAGGACATGGGACTCGAACCCACGAGGCTGTTACACCCTACTCGCTTTCCAGGCGAGCTCCTTAGCCACTCGGTCAATCCTCCACATTATGTATCATTATACGCTTGGCAAGTATACAATATCTGCTCAAAACAGCTATTTAAGTTTAACATAGTGAACCTGCATATGCAAGGAGGAATATTATATTGTTCCAAACACAAATCGTTCACATTGCCATCATATTTAATTGACATTTTAATCAAAAAGTGCTAAATTACATTTGTTGGATTTATTGCTCAATGGTTTAGGGAGGACTTATTAATGAAAAATCTCAAATCAAGGGCCATCTGGATCATAGGATTTGCGGCACTACTAATTATGTGTATGCCAATTCTCGCTATGGCTAAAGAAGCAGAGTATGTACCTGCTTTATTTGGATCAGTTTGGTCATTACTACCACCATTTGTGGCTATTATACTTGCACTTATTACAAAGGAAGCATATAGCTCATTATTCATCGGTATTGTATGTGGTGGAATACTTTGGTCAGGTGGACACTTCGAACAGACAGTTCATCACGTACTTCATGACGGAATTATTTCAAGACTTTCAGATAGCTACAACGTTGGTATCCTAGTATTCCTTATTATACTCGGTTCACTAGTAGCTATGATGAACAAGACAGGTGCTTCAGCAGCTTTCGGAGCATGGGCTGAAGAACGCATTAAGACAAGAGAAGGTGCTCAGTACAGCACAATTCTTCTAGGATGTCTTATCTTCGTAGATGACTATTTCAACTGTCTAACAGTTGGTGCTGTTATGAGACCTATTACAGACAAGCACCACGTTTCAAGAGCTAAGCTAGCATACCTAATTGACGCAACAGCAGCTCCTGTTTGCATCATCGCTCCTATTTCATCATGGGCGGCTGCGGTAGCAGGCTTTGTTCCTGGAGAAGATGGTTTCTCACTATTCGTACGTTGCATACCTTACAACTTCTATGCGCTTCTAACAATTCTCATGATGGTTTGCATCGTAGCTTTCCATTTCGACTATGGTCCAATGAGAGTTCACGAGGACAATGCTATCAATGGCGATATCTACACAACACCAGATAGACCTTACGAGAACGCTCAGAGCGATGCTATCGAAGGTAAGGGTAAGGTTATCGACATGATTCTACCAGTACTTATTCTAATCGCATTCTGCATCGGCGGAATCCTTTATGCTGGTGGATTCTTCAAGGGAACAGGATTCGTAAAATCATTCTCAAGCACAGATGCATCAGTTGGTCTATCAACAGGATCACTTCTAGCTATCCTAGTATGCGTTGCTTGGTTCCTAGGAAGAAGACTTATCTCATTTAAGGATATCATGGATTGCTTCCCAGAAGGATTCAAGGCTATGATTCCTGCTAACATGATCCTAACACTTGCATGGACACTAAAGGCTATGACAGATAGCCTAGGCAGCAAGGAATTTGTTCAAGAGTTCGTAGGTGGACTCGCAGGTAACCTTGTAAACTTGCTACCAGCTGTAGTATTCTTAATCGGATGCGTAATCGCATTTGCTACAGGAACATCATGGGGAACATTTGGTATCCTAATTCCTATCGTTGTATCAGTATTCTCTAACGATAAGGAGATGATGGTAATAGCAATGTCAGCTTGTATGGCAGGTGCTGTATGCGGAGACCACTGCTCACCAATATCAGATACAACAATCATGGCATCAGCAGGCGCTCAGAGCAATCACATCAACCACGTAAATACACAGCTGCCTTACGCTATGACAGTAGCAGCAGTATCATTTGTAGGATACATAGTTGCTGGATTTGTAAAGAATGTATTCATCGCACTTCCAGTTGCATTTGCTATGATGGTTGCAGTACTAGCTGTACTAGTTAAGATTTACGGAAAAGAATCTGAATAAATTACACTAAGGTGTATAAATTTATATTCAATTGACAATGATTCAACACGAAAAGCCCTTTAGTTACTAAGGGGCTTTTTCAATTGCTTTTCCCCTTACATTTTATACGCAGATGGTGTATACTATTATTGTAAGTTAAATATGGTAAGAGGAGAGTTACAAATGTTCAAAGAAAACGAATTGGTAATGTACGGTTCTACTGGCGTTTGTCGCGTAAAGGAGATTGGCAGGCCAAGTTTTGTTGACAAGGACGACGAGCGTATCTACTACCTCTTAGAGCCAGTTTTTCAGAGCGGTGTCATCTATGCACCTATTGACAATGATAAGATTCCTATCAGAGCAGTAATTTCAGCAGAGAGTGCCTCGCAGCTACTTGATCATTTTGATGAGATTGAGGTTGATGATTACAAGTGCAAGAGCTCTCAGCAGCTATCGCAGCACTATCAGAGCATAATAGAAAATCACTGCTGTGCAGATTTACTTGCCATGACCAAGTCTATTTATATTAAATCTATGGTAGCGGGTAGGAATAAGAAACACCTGGGGCAGATAGACAAACGGTATATGAAGCGTGCGGAGGATCTGATTTACAGCGAAATCGCAGTTGCACTCGATACCAATAGAGAAGATGTCGAAAGGTATATTAAGGACAAGCTAGGAAAATACATCATCTAAATCAGAGTAGTAGATTTTCCAACTAATCTTATGCTAATCCTAAACTAATCTTAAATGCTCGGATGCTTTTAGAATTTCTAGAAGCATCCATTTTATTTGCTTGACTTTTAATCAAAATACGATATAATCATTTTTGTTGGTTTAGCAATACTAAACAAATAGTTTAGAAAGGATATGCCTAATGTCTATTCAAATCGGTGAAAAGATTAAGGAACTAAGAATAAGAAATGGGCTAACTCAGGAGGAGCTAGCAGATAGAGCAGAGCTCTCCAAGGGATTCATTTCCCAGCTTGAGCGAGACCTTACCTCACCGTCGATTTCGACGCTTGAGGATATTTTGCAGTGCCTTGGAATAAGCGTATCTGAATTCTTTGCTAGCGAAGAGGATGAGCAGATAGTTTTCGGAGAAGAGGACTATTTTGAGAAGGAAGATGCTACTGAGGGAAATATCATCGAGTGGATTATTCCTAATGCTCAGAAGAACGAGATGGAGCCTATAAGGCTAAAGATAGAACCTAATGGAAGAACCTATCCGGACAACCCTCACGAGGGAGAGGAATTTGGATACATACTTAAGGGAAGCATATGCATCCATTTAGGCAGTAAGAAGTACGAAGCCAAGGCTGGAGAAGCCTTTTATTATAAAGCAGATAAAACACATTATTTCACGTCGAAGAGCGGAGCCCTTTTGATATGGGTTAGCACGCCGCCAAGCTTTTAGGAGGGAAAATGCAATCATTAATAGAACTTAAGAACATAAGCAAAGCATTTGGCGATACGACGGTGCTGGATAACTTCAATTTGAGTGTAAATGAGAATGAGTTTATCACTCTGCTAGGACCTTCAGGCTGCGGCAAGACTACAACGCTTAGAATAGTAGGTGGTTTTGAGACGCCTGATACGGGTAATGTGTTTTTTGAGGGCAAGGACATTACAGATCTTGCGCCAAATAAGAGACATATCAATACTGTATTTCAGAAGTATGCTCTGTTTCCACATATGAATGTAGGAGATAATATTGCATTTGGTCTAAAGATTAAAGGAAAGAGCGACCAGTATATCAGAGATAAGATAAAGTATGCGCTAAATCTAGTAAACCTAAGCGGATACGAGAGAAGAAGAATAGATTCACTATCGGGTGGACAGCAGCAGAGAATTGCCATTGCAAGAGCTATAGTTAACGAGCCTAAGGTTCTTCTTCTTGATGAGCCTCTTGGAGCTCTTGATCTAAAGCTAAGGCAGGACATGCAGTACGAACTTATTAGACTCAAGAACGAGCTTGGAATTACATTTCTATATGTAACTCACGACCAGGAAGAAGCTCTTACCATGAGCGATAAGGTCATAGTTATGAACGGTGGCTACATACAGCAGATGGGAACTCCTGAGGAGATATATAACGAGCCGGAGAATGCTTTTGTTGCTGACTTTATTGGAGATAGCAATATCATTGATGCTGTGATGCTAGAGGATAAATATGTAAAGATAGGTGAGACTGTCTTTGATTGTGTAGATACTGGATTTGGAAAGAATAAACCAGTAGATGTAATGATAAGACCTGAGGATATTATCATCAGAGAGCCTGGCAAGGGTAAGATAGATGGAGTTGTTACACACAATATCTTTATTGGTGTTTACTATGAGATGGAGATAGAGGCTGGTGGATTCACTTGGCTTGCTCAGAATACGACTAGCTTTGCGGTAGGCGAGCATGTGAGTATCGATGTGATTCCTTTCAATATACAGATCATGCACAAGCCTCAGACCAAGGAAGAGGAGGCAATAGAGATAGATGTATAAAAAGCCTTTTGCAATTCCATTCATAGGCTGGATACTCATCGGTACTATTGTTCCGGGACTAGTTATCGCTTTCTATGGATTTACGGATAGGAGCGGGGCGTTTACGATGGATAATGTGACTAGCATTCTCGCACCTGAGCATGCTAAGGCACTTTGGATGTCGCTACTACTCGCTTTTATCAGCAGTCTAATATGTTTAATAATCTCTCTGCCACTCGCTTTGATTCTCAGAAACAGTAAGCTGAGCAGCAAGGGTTTTTTGGTGTTTATTTTTATACTTCCTATGTGGATGAACTTCCTGCTTAGAACCATGGCTTGGCAAGTTCTTCTCGAGAGAGGTGGTCTGATTAACAGCTTCTTTGAGAATATTGGAATGCCAGGACTTCAGATTATAAACACACCGGTAGCAGTTGTACTAGGCATGGTCTACGACTACCTGCCTTTTATGATACTGCCTATATATAATTCAATGATTAAGATCGAAAATGCAGTTATCGAAGCTGCATATGATCTAGGTGCGACCAAGGCCAAGGTTTTCAAGGATGTCATTCTTCCGCTTTCCGTTCCAGGAATAGCTAGTGGTATAACTATGGTATTTGTACCCGCACTGACAACCTTTGCTATTTCGAATATGCTGGGTGGAGGAAAGATATATTTGATAGGTAATATCATCGAGCAGGAGTTTACGACAACTTCGAACTGGAATCTCGGTTCAGGACTTTCGCTTGTAATGATGGTATTCATTTTGGTTACTATGGAGCTGATGTCGAGGCTCGATAAGGATGGGGATGGTGCTTTGATATGAGAAAGATTGGAAGTAACATTTACCTTGCGCTTATCGTCATGTTCCTGTACCTACCGATTTTGACACTAGCCGTTTTTTCATTTAACAAAGCTAAGACTATGGCAGTTTGGTCAGGATTTTCACTCAAATGGTACAGAGCCATGATAGAAAACGACCAGATAATCGAGGCTATAAGAAATACCTTTTCAATCGCCTTTGTGGCAGCTCTTGTTTCAACATTTATAGGAACCTTTGCCTGCCTTGGCATGAACAAAATGAGAAAGAAGTCGCAGAATGTATTGATGGGTCTAAATAACATTCCGCTTTTAAATGCAGATATCGTTATCGGAATATCCTTGATGATGACCTTCCTAGCATTCAAGATTGACCTTTCGTGGACGACGGTGCTTTTATCACACATTACCTTTTGCATACCTTATGTAATACTTTCGGTACTACCGAAGATAAAGCAGCTGAGTCCTAGTGCCTATGAGGCGGCGCTAGACCTTGGAGCAAGTCCGCAGTACGCTTTTTATAAGATTGTCATGCCTGAGATTTGGCCGGGAATTTTCTCGGGATTTCTGCTTGCTTTTACGATGTCAGTAGACGACTTTGTTATAACGCACTTTACAAGAGGTGCGGGAATAAATACGATTTCAACTTTGATATATAGTCAGGTCAAGGTCGGAATCAAGCCGACGCTATTTGCGCTTTCGACTGTAATCTTTATTCTCGTGCTTGTCATACTTGTAATAACTAACATCCTTTCAGGAATAAAGGAGGGCAAGGGCAGATGAAGAAAAGAATAGTTTCGATGCTTCTTATTTTCGCTCTATGCCTAGGACTTACAGCCTGCGGAGGAAAGGGTGAAGAGGAAGAAAATAACTCCAAAGTTCTCAAGGTTTATAGCCTTGGCGACTACTTTGATCCTGCTTTGATAGATGAATTTGAGAAAGAGACTGGCATCAAGGTGATTTTAGATAACTTTGATACAAACGAAGAGATGTATCCAGTTATATCTAAGGGAACTGTAAGATACGATGTAATTTGTGCATCTGATTACATGATTGAAAGGCTTCTCAAGAAGAAGCTTTTAGCAAAGCTTGATTATGAAAACCTTCCAAACTACGAAAACATCGACCAAAGGTATATGCAGATTGCATCAAAGTTTGACAAAAACAACGAATATGCGGTTCCTCATACATGGGGAGTGCTAGGCGTCATGTACAATACCAAGAAGGTACGCGAGGGCGAGATAAAATCTTGGAATGATCTTCTCAAGAAGAAGTATGACCAGCAGATTGTCATGCCTGATAGCGTGCGCGACAACCTTGCGATTGCGCTTAAGGCTAGGGGGTATTCTATAAACACCAAAAAGGAGTCTGAGCTCAAGGAGGCAACAAAGTTCCTCCAAGATCAAAGTCCTCTTGTCTACAAGTACTCAAACGACGCAGCAAGAGACCTAGCCATAGGAGGATCTACGGATATTGCTATTGTTTGGAACGGTGAGGTCCTTTATTCTAGGGAGGAGAACAGCGATTTAGATTTCGTAGTGCCAAAGGAGGGAAGCGAGGAGTTTCTCGACATGTGGGCTATACCTGCAAATGCAGAGCACAAGAAGAACGCTGAGAAGTGGATTGACTTCATGATGAGAAAGGATACAGCGCTCAAAAACTATGAATACCTCACATACACTATTCCTAATAAGGCAGTTATAGAGAAGGTATCAAAGGATGCTGAGAACAAGAAGTATATCTTCCCAGATGAGAGCGTCATATCAAAATGTGAGTCCTTGACTGACCTCGGCACCAAGTACGACGATATGTATAACAAGTACTGGAAGAAATTCAAATCAAATTGATTCCGTAAATAAGCATTAAAAATCCGCCTCGGAGTGCTCTACGCGAGCTACTATCCGCAGGCGGTTTGTATTTCAGATTTTAGATTATATGAATGTATTTTTCTAGCTCTTTTTCGAATTCTAGACGGTGGTGCTTTGTGTAGATTCCTGGGATTCCACCAGTGTGAATCATAACAACATTTTCGCCTTTTGCTATTTCGCCTTTTTCTACCATCTCTAGAATTCCTGCAAATGTCTTACCTGTGTAGCATGGATCCATGATTATACCTTCCTTGCTTCCTAGGTAGTAGATTGCCTCGCGAACTTCCTTGCAAGGGTTGTTATATGCACCTCTGTGGTAGTCGCATGTTAAGTCAAAGTCGCTTTCCTTGGCGTCAAACTTCAAACCAAACTGATTCTTACAGCTATTGTAGTACTCGATAGCTGTCTTTTCTATTCCATCTAGGAATGGTTCAATAGCTATACCAGTTAGTCTAAATCCAAGGTTTTCGTTCTTTTGTCCAGCAAAGAGACCCATATATGTTCCCATGCTGCCAACGGTTGTGATTACGCGTGGATCTTCTAGCTTCATTTCCTTAAACTGCTTATCTAGCTCAAGAGCACAGTCATAGTAACCGAGCATACCGATATTGTTTGAACCACCAGTGCAGATGAAGTAAACTTTTTCACCTTTGTCTTCCCATTCCTTAGTAATCTTCGCAAAAGCTTCTTCAGCAACTTCCTGCTTGGTTCTTGTGCCATCGTTGTGAACGAGGTAGACATTGCAGTTCATGATGCCGTCTAGTATAAGATTAGCAGAGATCTCACCCGGATATTCATCAACAGCGACAATTGCTGATTTTAGTCCATAGCGAGCAGCTGATGCGGCAGTAAGTCTTCCGTGATTAGTCTGCGCACCACCTGTGGTTAGAAGCATTGTAGCACCATGGTTCAAAGCATCCTTAACAAGGTACTCAAGCTTACGTAGCTTATTTCCGCCAGTTCCTAGCGCTGTTATATCGTCTCTCTTGAGATATAGATTTATGCCTAGATCCTCGGAAACGTTCTTGAGATATGTGATCTGTGAAGGCTGCATCAAAATATTAACCTTATCATGTCCGTAAAGCATAGCATAAGCTCCTTTCAGATAATAACTATATAATTATATAAATAATATCATACTTTGATGAATAATATAATACATAGAAAATATTTGTTATACAGGTATGAATAATAATTCAATTAGGGTATAATGTGATACAATAGCTGTATAGATGAGTATTTTTGCTAAAAAAATGAACATGAAGTTCAAATCGTATTTTTATAATGTAATCATGGGATTACACAAGTGTGGAGGTGTACTATGAAATCACGCGAAATCCTAAACAACCCATTTCTAAATAAGGGAACTGCTTTTACCATGGAAGAACGTAAGAAACTAGGTCTTATTGGGCTACTTCCACCATATGTTCAGACTATAGAGGAGCAGGCTGCACAAACTTATGCACATATGGAAAAGAAGGAGAGTATGTTGGAGAAGCGTCTATTCCTAATGGAAATCTTCAATACAAATCGTACTCTTTTCTATTATCTATTTTCACAGCATCTAGAGGAGTTTAACCCTATTGTTTATGATCCAACAATTGCTGAGACTATAGAAAACTATAGTGACCTCTTCGTAGATCCTCAGTATGCTGGATATCTAGATATAAACCATCCTGAAAATATTGAGGAGACTCTTAGAAATGCAGCAGGCGATCGTAATATACGCCTCATAGTTGTTACAGATGCTGAGGAAATTCTAGGAATAGGTGACTGGGGAACAAATGGTGTAGATATCTCAGTAGGCAAGCTTATGGTTTACTCAGGAGCTGCTGGTATTGATCCGTCTATGGTGCTTCCTTTGGTAATAGATGCTGGAACTAACCGTAAAGCACTTCTTGAAAATCCTAACTACCTAGGAAATCGCCATGAGCGTATTACGGGAGACAAATACTATAATTTTATAGATGAGTTTGTTCAGACTGCAGAAAAGTTATTCCCTAAGCTATATCTACACTGGGAAGACTTTGGACGCTCAAATGCAGCAAACATACTAGAAAAATATCGCAAGAAAATCCCTACATTTAACGATGATATTCAGGGAACTGGAATAGTAACTCTAGGTGGTCTATACGGAGCTCTGGAAATATCAGGTGAGAAGCTGACTGATCAGGTATATGTGTGCTACGGTGGTGGTACGGCTGGAGCTGGTATTGCATCACGTGTACTTAGAGAGATGGTAAATGAAGGAATTTCGGAAGAGGAGGCTTATAAACATTTCTTCATGGTGGATAAGCAAGGTCTCCTATTTGACGACATGGATGATCTAACTCATGAGCAGAGACCTTTTGCAAAGAAGCGTTCTGATTTTACCAATGCTGAAAAGCTCACAGACCTTCTAGAAGTAGTTAAAACCGTAAAGGCAACTATTTTGGTAGGAACATCGACAAATCCTAATTCTTTCACTAAAGAAATAGTGGAGGCTATGTGTGAGAACTCTGCTCATCCAATGATTTTCCCACTTTCTAATCCAACAAAGCTTGCTGAAGCAAGTGCTGAAAATCTTATCAAATGGTCGGATGGAAAGGCTTTTGTTGCAACAGGAATACCAGCTGATAATGTTTCATATAAAGGTGTGGAACATGTAATTGGTCAAGCAAATAATGCATTGATATATCCAGGTCTAGGACTAGGAATGTTAGCATCAGAGGCAAGCCTTTTGACAGATGAGATGATAGGTGCTGCAGCTCGCGCCTTAGGTGGAATTATAGATATGAAAAAACCAGGTGCTCCTGTATTACCTCCATTTAAGTATGTTGCTGAGGTTTCAATAAAGGTAGCTGAAGCAGTTGCTAATAAGGCTCAGGAGCAAGGACTTGCACGCTGCGAGGAAAAGGATATGGCAAAGGCAGTACATGAACTTAAGTGGTACCCTAAGTATCGTTAATAATTTATAGTTTGCTTATAAAGTGTGCCAACGAGACCTTGTCTCTTGGCACGCATGCTTAATATTCTCGGTATGAAGTAAAGAAAGGTTTTTTATGAATATTTTACTAACATCTATAGAGAGTATAATTCCGATTATAATTATAATCGTATTAGGATATGTACTTCAGTGTCGTGGATGGTTTGAGGATAGCTTTGGAGCTAATTTATCACGCCTAATTATGAATGTAGCGCTTCCTGCATCAATCTTTGTTTCGGTTATGAAGTATCTCACACTAGACAAGCTGATAAGTCTTTCAGATGGTTTGATATATACATTTGGAGCATTCATATTAGGTTATATAGTAGCCTTTATCACTGTAAAGGTGTTCAAAGTTAGGCCTGGTCGAAGAGGCACGATGATTAATACTTTTGTAAATGCAAATACTATATTTATTGGACTACCATTAAACATAGCTTTATTTGGAAATGAGGCACTTCCTTATTTCTTGATCTACTATATTACAAATACTGTTTCAACTTGGACATTGGGAGTTTATCTAATGACAAGTGATAGCAAGACTGGTAAGAATGAGGGCGCAAGTAAGTTTGATTGGAAGAAACTTCTTCCTGCTCCACTAGTTGGATTTTTGATTGCTCTAGTATTTTTGGTTATTAAAATTCCGGTGCCTAGTTTTGCAACGAGCACTCTAACATATATAGGTAATCTGGTAACGCCACTGTCTCTCCTATACATTGGTATAGTTCTATCAAAGGCAGGACTAAAAACCATTACTTTAGATAGAGATACAATCATAACATTAATTGGAAGGTTTATACTTGGACCTGCTGTTATGATTGCACTTCTAACTTTGACTGCAAAAGGAATGCCTACAGCTGAGTATAGGACTTTTGTAATCCAGTCTGCCGCTCCAGCACTTGCAGTACTACCAATCCTTGCTCATCAAGGCGATGGAGATGTAGAGTTTTCGACAAATGTTGTAACTATTAGTACGATTCTATTTGTAATCGTTGTACCTATTGTCGATATGATATTAGGATAGAGGATATTTATGAATAAGATTATTGGAATTCTAAAAAAATGGAAGAACCTGATAAAGCTTGTCTTGTTCATGTCAATAGGAAGCCTCGTCATCATAGAAATCATTAGGATGTTTAGGTCCATTTCTATCGATGAAGTAACAAGTACGATAGGAACTATAGCACCTGATAAGGTGCTATTCCTATTTGTGCTGGGATTTGCTGCTGTATCACCAATGATACTTTATGACTACATTCTGAACAAGGAACTAAAGCAAAGTCCAAGGCTTTCATATCTCATCGAGACAAGTTGGACAATCAACACACTGAATAATATGATTGGATTTGCAGGACTGGTTGATGTTGGACTAAGATATTCATTTTATGCTGATGAGGAAAAACCAGATGCAAGCATGCAGGCAATATCTCGCGTTATACCATATTTTATGAGTGGTTTTTCATTTATGTCACTCATAGCGCTAGTTTTGATTACAGTTTTCCCTAGCTCATCAGATATACATCGCTACTGGCCTGCACTACTTGCGGCTGCACTTTACCTACCTTTCATTCTTTTTATCTCAAAGAGAAAGAGCTTGACTTACTTTGGGCAAATGAAAGGAAAGACCGCCATAGCTTTATTTCTGTCATCAGCGATAGATTGGATTTGTGTAAGCAGTTTTTTCATATTATCGGGCAGATGTTTAGGTTATTCACTACCAATCTCTGAGTTAGTCCCATTATTTATGATTTCCATAACTGTTGGCATCATGTCAATGATTCCAGGAAGTTTAGGAAGTTTTGATTTAGTAATGGTAACAGGACTTGTTAGTCTTGGACTTGACAAGGTGCAGGCACTTAGCTGGATATTCGTATACAGACTGTTTTATTATATGTGTCCATTTGCAGTAGGGGTGATATTATTTATCAAAAATATGGGTGGAAAGATAAATGAAAAATATCTTGGAATCCCTAAAAAAGTTCTGGAGTCTCTATCCATTAAAATATTAGTTTGGGGATTTAGGATTTTTGCTATATTCCTCATAATATCTGCAATTGTTCCACAGGAATTAAGTCATATACCAATATTAAAGGAACTTGAGCCTGTAGAGGGGCAGTTTATCTGGCAATACCCATGTATACTTTTAGGCATTGTGTATTTTCTAGTAGCAAGATTGATTGCTCGAAATTTGAAGATAGTGCCAGTTATTACCACAATAATAGGGGTATTAACTTTGGTTTACCTAAATATAGGGGTCTACTCTATACCAAGTAGTATATTTCTTTTGGCTTTGATAGCACTTACCTGGTGGAACAGGAGGGAGTTTGATCGTATAAGCTATATCTATGCATGGGAGGATATAGTAAAGGATTTTGGTGCAATAGGTATAGTATTAATCACTACGATTGTTTTGCTTGCTCGAATTGACTCACATCACCTAGGAAGCTTTTATCATACGAAATACTTTGTATCACATTGGCTAGGTCTTTTAATTATGGCTCTTATTATAGTTGTAGTTTATCGCACGATTTTACGCCTAATAAGAAGAGATGATGCTGTTTTTGGGTGTGAATTTGATAAGCAAAGGTATATAAATTTCCTGGCTACAATTGATAATATAAATCCAAATGCTGCACTCGCATTTTTAGGTGATAAATATCTATATTGGTATCAAGAGGATGGGGTGGATAGAGCAGTTTTTCAATTCGCAATGGAAAACAACAAATGTGTTGTAATGTCAGATCCAATATCGCAACCAGGATATCTAGATCAGGCAATATCCCAAATACTAGCTGATGCTGAACTTGCAAATATATCAGTAGTTTTCTACGAAGTAAACCAAGAAACAACGCTCGTACTTCATGATTACGGATACGATTTCATGAAATTCGGAGAGATGGCACATGTTCCATTAGAGAGTTTCACTTTAGAGGGGAAGGCAGGCAGAAAGTTCAGAACAGCTGTTAACAAACTAGAGAACAAAGGTTATACATTTGAGGTGGTAGAGCCTCCTTTTGATGATAAATTAATGGATAATCTTAGAAAAATATCAGATAGTTGGCTAGATGGACGTCAAGAAAAAGGCTTTTCTCTAGGATATTTTGATGAAGAATATATAAAGCTTGCGCCTGTTGCTATCGCAAAGGATGAGAATGGGGAAATACAAGCCTTTGTGACATTTATCGTAGTAAATAATAAAACGATTTCTGGTATAGATTTGATGAGATATGATTTACATAAATCGCAAAATGGCATAATGGACTATCTTTTTATAAAGATTATGAGTTATTTTAAGGAGCAGGGAGCTTGTAATTTTGACCTAGGCATGGCGCCTTTATCAAATGTAGGAAGAGCAAAGCATAGCTTCATGCATGAAAAAATAGCCTACCTAATATATGCCTTTACAAATAGGTTCTATTCTTTTAATGGTCTAAGGCAGTATAAACAAAAGTTCGGACCTGTATGGGAGCCTAGATATGTCGCCTATCCAAAGAACACATGGTTGCTCATCGACATGATTGGTATATATAGAGTAGACAATAGAAAGGTTAAAAGGATATCCTAGCTTAATAGAACTAAATAATACGGGGGTAATATGCTAGAGTTAAAAAATATAACAAAAATATATAACAGTGGGGCTGGTGCACAAAAGGCGCTGGACAATGTTTCTATATCATTCGCTGGTCACGAATTTGTTTCCATACTAGGAGCAAGTGGTAGTGGAAAGACGACGCTTCTCAATTTGATAGGTGGGCTTGACGGCTACGATGAAGGGGATATGATAGTCGACGGTACATCGACAAAATCCTTTAGGGACAAGGACTGGGATAGCTATAGAAATGGAACAATCGGATTTGTATTCCAAAGCTATAACCTGATTAGCCATCTTTCTGTGCTTGAGAATGTAAAACTTGCGATGTCGATTTCTGGTATATCGAGCAGGGAAAGCAAGGAGAAGGCGACTGAGGTACTGAAGCAGGTCGGACTTGCTGATCATATGAATAAGAAGCCTAACCAGCTATCCGGTGGACAGATGCAGAGGGTAGCCATTGCCCGTGCCCTTGTTACAGACCCTAAGATTATACTTGCAGATGAGCCAACAGGCGCACTCGACAGCAGTACAAGTGCCCAAATTATGAATTTGATCAAGGAGATAAGCAAGGACAAGCTTGTAATCATGGTTACTCATAACCCTGAGATAGCAGAAAAATACAGCGACCGTATTATTCGACTTTCAGATGGTGTTGTTATTGAGGACACAGCGCCAAATACTGAGACTGAAGATAGCGAGTACAATTCGCCTAAGACATCTATGTCCTTTGCTCAGGCGATAAATTCTAGCTTTAAGAACCTGCTCACAAAGAAGGTCAGAACAGTTCTTACGACAATTGCAGCAAGCATTGGAATTATAAGTATTGCAACCGTAATGGCTATATCATCTGGAATGAATAGTTATATCAAAACAACTCAGGAAGATACTATCGCGACCATGCCTGTCATAATCTCAGCTGTTGATTCAAAGAAGGTTCTCAGAACAGCACCTCCAAAAGTAAATCAAAGCAAGGAAATCAAACTAGCTGAAATGGGAAGTCTTCACCTAAATAGATATACAGAAAATGCTCTAGGGGGAGATGACGGAGACTTCATATCATACATGAAAAAGCATGCTGGAAAGTACTATAAGAGTCTAGAGTACAGTACAGGATATATGCTCAAGGCTCTGACTAAGGATGAAAATGGCAAGATACAGTCTGTTCAGGAAAATGAAGTAAAGACAATCTTCAATACCATAAGTAACTTCGCCGTTCTTCCAGCTGACGAGAAAACTATAACAAATGACTACGACTTGCTGGCTAGCAAAACAGGAAAATTTAAATATCCAGCAGAAAACGAAGCAATTATCTTCGTTGGTGCAGAGGGAACGCTGAGCGAGACACAGCTTGAGCTTCTAGGCTACAGTGGAAGAAAGAGCATCAAGCCTGAGGAACTCATAGGCAAGAAATTTAAGGTTTTGACAAACAATCAGTACTTCCGTCAATTTGGTGATGTTTTCGTTCCAAATGAGATTACAGACAGCCTATACGAGGAGGGTAAGGATCTAGAGATTACTGCAGTTATGAGGCTTAATGATAGCTCAAAGAACTCCTTTAATGGTCTAATTGGGTATAACAGAAAGTTCCTAGATACTATGCTAAACTCAGAAAAAAATTCTGACATAGTTAAGGCTCAAGAAAATAGCAAGAGCAAAAGTGTAATAGGTGGAAGCGGAGACTCACTGACAGACGAGAGATATCAAGAGATTATGCAGCAGCTTGGTGGTGATAGAACGCCTAAGAGCATAAGTTTCTATGCTAAGACCTTTGATGATAGAGAAAATATAATTAACACCATATCAAAGTTCAACAAGGATCTTGAGAAGAAGTATGGGAAAAATAGCGATGACTATCAAAGATATGCTATTTCATATACGGATACAGCAAAGATGATAACCAAGGCATTTGGGGATATTATTAACTCAATAACCTTCATCTTGATTGCGTTTTCTGCTATTTCTCTGCTAGTATCATCTGTTATGATAGGAATTTTGATATACGTTTCAGTTGTAGAAAGAACAAAGGAGATAGGAATTCTGCGCGCTCTAGGAAGCCGAAAGAAGGATGTATCGAGAATATTTAATGCAGAAGCTGGAATTCTCGGATTTACATCGGGCGTTCTAGGTGTTGCTGTAGCTACAGCGCTTACAGTTCCTATTAATAAGCTTGTGGCAAAGTCACTTGATATAAGTGGATTTAATGCTAGCGTTAGCCCTAGCACAGCTGTTTCTTTGATAATACTTAGCGTTGTGCTCACTTTGATAGCTGGATTTATTCCATCGAGAATAGCAGCAAAGAAGAATCCTGTGGAGGCTTTGAGAACAGAATAAATTTTTTTTAACCATTTCATAAAGAATTCATAAATACAACTTAATATGGTAGATAAGAGGGATGTTTACTTGGGAGATTAGGCTAGAATTATAGGTTCCGAGGGGTTGGAATCTAGACAGTACCAGAGCCGTGGGGACGGCGACTAAGTGGAGGCAATCATGACTAAGAATGCTTTAGCATATATCAGCCGAAAGAGAAACAGAAGCTTGATTGCATTTATTCTCATAGCTTTGGTGCTGTCATCTCTTTATTCCTGTTTCTATGTCGCAAAATCAATTGGCGCCGTAGAAAAATCTATCTATAAATTATCGAATTCATCTATTTCCATAGCTAGCAAGAATGCTAATGGAACATTTCATATAAAGGATCTAAGTTCTTTAGATTCTATCAGCAATATCGAAGAAATTACAGCAGAATATGCAGGCACTGCAAAGCTGACAAGTGGCAGCGTTTTTGACGGTGCGCAAAAAATCCAGCGAGATGATTTGCCGCAGGAGCTAAATAATCTCGTGTCCATCCATGCCGTTACGGAAAGTAGAAGAAATCTACTATTTCGTAGCGGTGCTTTTTTTGTTGAAGATGGACGCGCTCTAAAGGAAGGCGATAAGTATAAGATTCTCGTACACAAAGAGCTAGCAAAGAAGAACGGCTGGAAACTACACGATAAGGTAAGCTTATCCATATTTAAGGACGAGGCGTATAGTGCTTCCTCTGAAGCTAAGACTTTTGAGATAGTTGGTATCTTCAGCGGTAAGACGAAAGAGCAGTATACAGGACTTTCATCTGACCTGAGCGAGAACATGGTATTTATAGACTACTACGGAAGCCAGAGGGCACTTGGTCTATCAAAGAATGATGAAATTGCAACAAGTCTCACGCTTTATGTAAAGGATGCACAGTTGCTAGACAAGGCAAAGGCAGATATTAAGGCGCTAGACATAGACTGGCCAAAATATGAGATAATCAAGGACTCCAAGGCTTTTGAACAGGCCTCGGCTGCAGTTGGAAGCATGAAGCATATAATCAGATTGATTTCGGCTCTGATAGTTATTGGCGCCATAGTTGTTCTCACTTTGATACTCATTCTATGGATAAGGGAGCGAACCTACGAGATAGGAATATTGCTTTCAATAGGATTTAGCAAGTTTAGGATAATGAGCCAGTTCATACTTGAGCTAGTGTTCATATCGCTTCCTGCTTTGATTGTCGCACTTTTGTCCGGAAGCATTTTGATATCACAGCTTCTTGGAGCTATTGTTACAGATGAGAGCGCTTTTGTTCAGGGAGGACTTTACCAACAAGGATTTGGACTCGATAATATTACAAGTCTATTACAGTGCTATGGAGTGCTGATAGGAATAATCGTTATATCTGTTGTCGCAGCTTCGGCTACGATACTGGTTAAAAAACCGAAGGATATTCTATCAAAAGTTAGTTAGGAGCAATGATGAATATTTTAGAAGCAAAGAATTTAAGCTACAATTATGCAAACTCAAAGGAAAAGGTATTATCATCAGTAAACCAGGGCTTTGAGGAAGGAGAGTTTTACGCGATTATTGGAAAGTCAGGAGCCGGAAAATCGACATTTTTGTCACTACTTGCTGGGCTTGACTCGCCGCAGGGAGGAGAAATCCTATTCCGTGGTGAAAATATTGAGAAAGAAGGATATAGCAAACATAGGAGAGATAACATCTCGCTAGTATTTCAGAACTACAATCTCATTGAGTATCTTACACCGCTTGAAAACATCAGGCTTGTAAATAAGCATGCAAGCGAAGATATTTTACTAGAGCTTGGTCTAGACAGAAGTCAGATAAAGAGAAACGTTCTTAAGCTGTCTGGCGGACAGCAGCAGAGAGTTGCCATTGCAAGAGCTTTGGTATCTGAAGCACCGGTAATACTTGCAGATGAACCTACGGGAAATCTCGACCAGGCTAGCTCAAAGGAAATTATTGATCTCTTCAAGAGACTTGCAAAAGAGAGAAACAAATGCGTTATTGTCGTTACTCACAGCAAGGATATTGCAGATGCAGCAGATGTTGTGCTAGAAATCAGCAATAAGAAGCTTAAGAAAAAGTAGTTTGGAGGTTAGCCGTGATTAAGAATGCTTTTACATACGTATGGAGAAAGCCGCTGAGAACTATTGTCATCTTCCTTGTAATTCTGTCTATGTCTACACTTTCGATGATTGGATTATCTATCAAAGATGCAACGGATAAGGCTTCAAACGAAACCTTTAAAAACATTACAAACAGCTTTAGTATGGAGATTAATAGATCGACAAACCCTGGTACTCCAAGAGGTGGCGGAAATGTGAGAGGACAGGACATCAAAAAGATATCTCAGATGGATGAGATAGAAGGCTACGTCAAGAGAATTGGAAGCGTAGCAGACCTAGTAGACTACGATCTTATAGAAACAGATGATACTAAAGCAAACTCATCTGAGGAGAGAGCAAAGAACTTTGGACGTGCTGTTATGATAACAGGTGTAAACGATTCAACACGCGAAACGAAGTTCGTATCAGGGGCGTTTACTCTTGTAGAGGGAAAGCCTTTAGTTCAGGATGATAAGTATAAGATTTTGATGCACAAGGACCTTGCTGCTAAGAATAATCTCAAGGTGGGAGATAAGATAAAGCTTAAATCAAATCTCTTTGATGCAGATAATGAGAATAAGGCTAATGAGACTGTAGAGGTTGAAATCAAGGGACTCTTTGATGGACACAACAATGGAGGCGTAAGCGCAGCGCAGGAGCTTTATGAGAACAATATAATATCTGACCTTCATACTGCTGCTAAGGTGTACGGAAATACTGAGGATACAGCTGTTTACCTAGATGCAACATTCTTCGTAAAGGGAGACAAGGATCTTGACAAGGTTATGGAAAAGGTTCAGGAGCTAGATATCGACTGGAGCTATTTTAGTCTAGTCAAGAGTACATCTAACTATCAGGCACTTCAGGATTCGATTTCAGGTGTATATGGACTTGCCAATAAGCTATTTGCCGGCGCTTTGATATTTGCAGGACTTGTGGTTTCACTTCTTCTATTCCTATGGATAAATGCAAGAAAGAAAGAGGTTGCAGTACTGCTTTCAATAGGCATATCAAAGGGAAAAATCTTCCTCCAGTTTGCTTCTGAGCTTGTATTTATCTCGATTCCTGCCTTTGTTTGCTCATATTTTGCAGCTTCCTACCTAGGTAAGGAGATGGGAAACAGCATTCTCAAGAAGGTTACCGGAGATGTATCAAATAGACTTGCAGGTGATGCTTCTGGAACACAGCTTGGCGGCGGTGCAGAGGTTGACGGATTTAACAAGACGCTCACTAGCCTAGACATAGAGGTAGGCATGAAAATCTTCATCCATGTTGTTATATTCATGGTGGTTATTCTAGCAATTTCACTTTTGATATCTTCATTTAATATCCTAAGGAAAAAGCCGAAGGATTTGCTAACAGACATTAAGTAAGGAACAAAAATGACGAATGCCGATGTTTATTCTATCGATGTTCGTCATTTTGTATTATAATCTAAATATATGAATTTGTGACAATGAGGTAATAGTATGAAAATACTGGTTGTTGAAGATGACAAGATGATAAGGGAAGGCATCTGTGAATACATGTCTGAGTTTGGCTATGAGATGGTTCAGGCAGAGGATGGCAAAATGGCTCTTGAGCGCTTTGATAAGAACGATATTGGGCTTGTAGTTTTAGATATACAGATTCCTTTTATGAGCGGACTTGAGGTTCTCAGAGAGATAAGAACTAGGAGCATGGTTCCCGTTTTGATGCTCACTGCCTTCGGCGATGAGGAGTACGTGATAGATGCTTTTTCAAACCTAGCTGATGGATACATGGAAAAGCCTTGTTCTCTTCCTGTGCTAAAGGCAAGGCTAGAGTCTATGATCAAAAGATACTCGTCACAATCAGACAGCTTCAAGTACGGAAACGCTGAGGTTGACTTCATAGGCTATACGGCCAAACTAAACGGTGAGCCAGTCGATATCAAGGCTAAGGAACTCGAAATCCTTAAGTTTCTTCTCAATAACGAGGGCCAGGCTCTGACGAGAATGCAGATCATAGATAATGTTTGGAAGGAGTCAGATGAAATTCCTTTTGATAGAGTCATCGACGTATATGTCAAGGAACTCAGAAAGAAGCTCGAGTTAGACTGCATAGTTACAATTAGAAATGTAGGATATAAATTAGAGAGAAAATGAGAAAATTAAAGATACTCCCCAAAATATTTTTGCAGATATTTATCATCATTAATATACTGATAATCGTGATTCATCTGTCGGTGTATTTGATTTTTCCAAAGTCATATCTAGAAACCCGTAAGCACGAGGTTGATATTAAGGCAGACGAAATTGCTCTTAGCATGAACGGAAAGGACCTTAAATTTGTCATGCAGGCACTTGAATTTTACTCAAATAACAGTGAGATTAAGGCTTATATCAAAGGCATAAAAAGCGATAACAGTGTCAAGGTAGAGGAAGATATAGACGTAGATTATTATAGCGATGAGAACTCTGTTATTTTAGAGGAAAGAGATATTAAGCTTAAGGATGGCAAAAAAATAACCCTACAGTTTGTTTCATCTGAGAACATGCAGGAAGATGCAAAACACCTCACATTAAGCTTTCTTCCTTATTCAATTTTAGTATCGGTGCTTTTCTCAATGATAGTTTCATATATTTTTGCCAAATCCATAAGTAAGAATGTAAACGAAATTGTAGCCGTCTCAGAAAGGATGGCAAATCTAGATAGAGATGCGCGCCTAGAAATAAAAAGCGAGGATGAAATTGGACACCTCAAAAGACAGCTAAACATGCTCTACGAAACCTTGCTAGGACTCATAGATGACCTAGAAGAGAAGAATGAAGAGATAACTAGACTGAGCAAATTGAGGTATGACTTCTTTAGGGGACGTTCTCACGAGCTAAAGACACCGCTAGCTTCACTTAAGATAGTTCTCGAAAACATGAAGTACAACATCGGCAAGTACAAGGACAAGGATTTCTACATAGGCGAGTGCATAAACATGGTAGATGAGTTAAATCACAGCATATCTCAGACCCTCTCTATTTCTAGCTACGACCAGTTAAGAAATGATGAAGAAATCTTAGTCCTAAAGGATATGATTTCTGATGTAGAGAAGAAGTATTTGGCGCAAATAGAAAAGAAAAACTTACATCTTGATATCAAACTTGGCGATGAAAAGCTGTACATAGGCAGAACGGCGCTAAAGATAGTTTTATCAAACCTTATGAGCAATGCAACAAAGTACAATGTAAATGATGGTAAGATAAATATTGGTGTTAAAGATGGCTGGCTCTATGTAGAAAACACTGGAGAAAATCTAGGCGAACTTAATCTAGATAGAATCTTTGAAATCGGTTTTAGCCTGGACAAGGAGAATGGAAACGGCATAGGCCTATATGTTGTTTCAAACATCCTCATAAACTACGGAATCGAGCATAAGATTGAAATGAATGGAGATAGATTCATATTCCTAATCAAGCTAAATGCGTAGATAATAAGAAATATTTATAAGGCATATTAAATTTGTTAAGGCGGGCTCGCAAAGGCAAGGCTGCCTTTTTTTGTTGACAATCATAAATCTGTGTATATAATAAAATAGTTAAAAATTTTGAAGTGGAGGGATATATGTTTAAGGTTGAAGAAATAAAGAAATCCTTTAAAGATAAAGAAGTTCTGAAGGGGGTAAGCTTTTCTGTAGAAGAAGGTGACAGAGTCGCTTTGCTCGGTAACAATGGTGCTGGAAAAAGTACTTTATTTAAGATAATATCCGGACAACTCATAGCAAATTCTGGAAGTGTGAGCACAAAGCTAGATTTCCAGACCGAGATTGGCATGATGCCACAAGGTGATATTTTGATTGATGATCTTACGGTTTTAGATTTAGTTATCTTAAAAACACAGATGAATAAGCTCAATAATGTGGACTATGACGCCTTACTTGCTATGGTGGACCTGGGGGAGCATAGAAATCAGTATGTAGGTGGCTTATCAGGTGGTCAAAAAAGAAGGCTTTCTCTTTTACTAACAATCTTAAATTCACCTAAACTTATATTCCTAGATGAACCTACAACAGGAATGGATTTAGAGTCAGTAGATAATTTTTGGAAACTGCTTGATGAGCAGAAGTTTACATCGGTAATTGTCACACATGACTTCAATCAAATTGACCATTTCTTTACGAAGGTTTTAATTTTGAAGGATGGCAGAATTGCAGCAAGTGATGCAGTCGATAAGATTCATGCAGATGGCAAGACCATAGAGCAGTATTATAGAGAAAATGTAGAGAAGGAGGCATAATCATGATTATGAAAATACAGCTAAGGCAAGTCCTTAGAAATAAGAGATTTCTAATATTTACAATCTTTGTTCCTGTTATATGGTATATTTTTATCTACAATGTGCAGAAGGGAATAGTTCCAAACATCATGTTTGGTATTGCAGTTTTCATCGGTATTATCGGAAACAGCATGGCTACATTCAGTAAGAGAATTTCATCTAACATAGAGTTTTTCTCATTTGAATCAAAGTTCACAAAGTACAGCGTTAAGAGATATCTATTAGACCAGACCATAGTGCAGGTAGTTCTGAACACATTGATCTTTCTAGTAGTGCTTGCAGTAGCAGTTGCCTTGTTTAAATTTCAAATAACTGGAGAACTTGCAATTCAGTTCTTCTTGTTAACAATCATGGGAATTTATTTTAGCATGATTGGATTCGTAGTTGGTGTTAGACTCGAGCCTAAGATTATAGATACAGTTAGTTTTCCACTTATAATATTAGCTGCAATGACTGTTATACCGTTTGCAAGCTTTGGAGCTGAAGGAAGCTTCATGACGATTATAAGTAAGGTACAGATGATATTCCCAGGCTATTACTATAGCGAGATAATAAATGCAATTTCAGCATCAAAGGCTATAGAACTTAAGGACCTAGCTCTGTTTGTTGGAACATTCATATTAAATTTAATTCCGCTATACTTCCTAGTACCTAAGACAAAAATTATAAAATCAAACTAGGATATAAGATAATCGAAACCCTGTTAAGTCAATTAACAGGGTTTTGTGATTCCTTATTTAAATGTCTTTGAGTGAATTACTCTATAAAGCTTAACATCGCTTCTCTTTACCATAGCATCTTCAGTTTCTGCTTCTCCATACTGGTTGTCGTATGGGTCATATCGATAAAACTTTTTAGGGACAGTGAATTCCTCCTGAATGTCAGTGTTGAAAATAAGTCTATAAGGATCGATATTTCCAAAGTAGAACTGACAATCTTCTTCTGAACCTCTGCGAACAGCACCGCCACCAAATGATGGATCAACAGGTCTAAAACCTACGCCTCTAAAGTAAACAGCAGCCCAGTCGTGAGCACCACCGCATTCTCCATCAGTTACAACACCAGACTGCCATCTAGCAGGGATGCCATTATATCTGCAAAGTGTAATCAAAAGAGATGCCTGAAGTCCGCAGTCGCCTCTGCCTCTCAGTGCAAAGTAGCCTGGAAGCCAGTCAATAGCAGCATAATCGCGTACATAAGCATATCTATATTTGTGAGTGATAAAGTCGAAAATCTTCTTTGCAATTACAGTCTTATCAGTCTCATCACCAACTATCAAAGCAGAAAGTTCTTTTATGAAAGGTGTGAATACATAGTGAGGGGCTTTCTCGGAAAGGTCGCTCTCTAGAATCTGCTTCTTGAGCTCAGCTTCCTCAGCTTCGCTTATCTTTGCTCCAGCAGAAACAATATCATCAAAGCTCATATATGTCTGAGTCATCTTTGCCTTACATCTTACCTTAAAGCTTTGCTCTTCATTTACGTCTGCGCTAAAGTGAACTGTTCTTTGAAGTGCGCTCTCAGGTGCGATTTCGCATTCCTTTGATGTACTTACAAGCTCTATATCGCTCATACCTATCCCATTAGGTGAAGGATAAGGTAGGTGAACAGAAAGTTTCTTGTTCTTTGCTGCCTCAGGATCCACATCTGCGATAAATTCTAGGTCGATAGCTACCTCTGCTGAGCCTGTACTTCTCATGTGGTCTCTTGATTCAGATACTTCTGGGCTCTTATCGTCAGGATATGTGCTTCCTGGCCAGTTTGTCAAAAGCATGCTTGTGATGAAGAGTGAAGCAACGCTAAAGTCAACATATCGCTTCTCACCATTAACAAAGATATAGTCTGTATCTCCGGCAAGCTTCTTGAAATCTTCGCTAGAAAATCCCGGCGCATACTCAGCAATCTGCTCGATAAGCTCGCTCTCTGTTAGGGTGTACTCCCTGAGCTTGACATCGGCATTGTGCATCTCTAAAATGATTCTCTTCTTGACTTCCTCTGGAAGGTTTTCTCTATCAAGGTGATACTTTGCTCTCTCTTTAAACTCGTCAAAATATCCTGCGCCCTTTAGTTTCTCAAGCTCCTCTGGGAGTGGAAAAGAAAGGGATTTTACATAGCTCAAATCCATGGTAATTCTCCTTTTTCTAGCTTATTTAGATACGAATTATTATATACACCTGCTTGACATAAGTCCATAGATATTATATTATTCTATGTGAAAAGAACATCTTTAAGTCGGTACAGAGATGCCGATAAGGTAGTGATAGATCATACGATTTTTGCGCATCTTGTCAGCATGTCTTGACAGGATTTTTTTGTGTCCAAAGTAAGGGTGAGAGCATGGAATTCAAATCACAGCTAATGACAACAGATGAAATTATGAGAGCACTTCGCAGAATCGCACATCAGATTACCGAGAGAAATAACGGTACTGAAGATGTTGTAATTGTTGGAATTGCCAAAGGTGGTGTTCCCATTGCAAATCAGCTCAGCGAGTTTCTGAAAACAATAGAGCAGCGCAATATTCCAACTGGCGTACTAGATATAAGTGGTCATAGGGATGATATTGAGCCAAATCAGGTTGATGATGCCAAGATTAGTGAATCTGTGATTCCTTGCGATATCAACGGAAAGCAAGTTGTCTTAGTTGATGATGTGCTATATACAGGCAGAACCGCAAGAGCGGCCTTTGATGCACTTTCAGATTTTGGAAGGGCTGGCACCATACAGCTTGCAGTTTTGATAGATAGGGGACACAGGGAGCTACCGATAAGAGCTGACTATGTAGGAAAGAACATTCCTACATCACATGTTGAGACAATAAGGATTGACTTTGATGAGACGGGAACACAGCCCGTAGTAAACATCTATAATCGTTAATAAGTGTTCTATAAGTTATTTTATTATTAAGAAGGAGAAATATATGTCAGACAAAAATGTTAATGAAATTGGCATTTATGATGCCAGACAGCTAGGTGTCCCTAAGATGATAATCCTAGGTTTGCAGCACACATTTGCCATGTTTGGAGCTACCATACTAGTGCCTATTTTGACAGGACTAAGCGTAAGCACAACACTTCTCATGGCAGGTCTTGGAACTTTGCTTTTCCATTTTCTAACTAAGGGAAAGGTTCCTGCATTCCTCGGTTCATCATTTGCTTTTCTAGGTGGCTATGGAGCTGTAGCACCTATGGTAAACGGTGCACCAAACAAGGAAATGCTACCATATGCTTGCGGAGGAGTTTTCTGTGCGGGACTTGTATACCTAGTAATGTCAGCTCTGATTAAGGGCTTTGGTGTTAAGCGCGTAATGAAGTTCTTCCCTCCAGTTGTGACAGGACCTATCATTATTGCTATCGGTCTTATCCTTGCACCTTCGGCTATCGCTAACTGTAAGACGAACTGGGTGGTTGCGCTAGTAGCAGTTGTAACAATTATCATCTTCAATATCTGGGGAAAGGGCATGCTCAAGATCATACCTATCATCCTAGGTGTGGCAGCATCATACACTGTAGCAGCTTGCATGGGAGAAATTGATTTTAGTGCAGCAGCCTCAAGGTCGTGGATAGGTCTTCCGCCAATTCAGATGATGAAGTTTGATGTATCATCAATACTTACAATTATGCCTATTGCTCTTGCAACAATGATGGAGCACATAGGAGATATCACAGCAATCGGTGCTACAACAAAGAGAAACTACATTGCAGACCCAGGTCTTCACAGAACTCTTCTTGGAGATGGACTTGCAACTTGCCTAGCTTCAGCATTCGGTGGTCCTGCAAACACAACATACGGAGAAAACACTGGAGTTCTTGCTCTAACAAAGATCTACGATCCTAGAGTAATCAGAATCGCAGCATTCTTTGCAGTAGGACTTTCATTCATTCCTAAGGTGAGCTTCCTAATCGAGAGCATTCCAGCTTCAACAATCGGAGGAGTTTCATTCATCCTTTACGGAATGATTTCAGCAATCGGTATCAGAAACGTAGTTGAGAACCAGGTTGACTTCACAAAGTCAAGAAACACAATCATCGCAGCTTTGATACTCGTTTGTGCACTTGGATTTAACTCAGTTGGTGGAGCAAGCTTCACAATCAAAGGTGTAACAATCACACTTTCAGGACTTGCTATCGCAGCTATCGTTGGTATCCTAGTAAATGCAATTTTGCCAGGCAACGATTACGAGTTTGGTGAGGATGACGGAACAGAAGAGAAGTTCCAGACATTCAAGATATAAGAATTTCAGAAACTATAAAAGCCTGCTCAATGCAGGCTTTTCAGACTGTAGACAAAGCTCGTCCGAGAGACCTCGGTTCGGGCTTTTTCTATG